>OLPL01002164.1_pt1 | contig 10455 bp, 10 predicted proteins | sample 1673211 | NCBI WGS metagenome assembly OLPL01 (sample SAMEA3136766, study PRJEB25190) | human gut metagenome | reverse complement strand
CCTTGGCGCACCGTACTGGGATCAGTATGCGAGAGGAACCATTCTCGGCCTGACCCGCGGCGTCAACAAATACCATGTGATCCGCGCAACGCTAGAGTCGATCACATATCAGGTGGATGATGTCTTAAAAGCGATGGAGGCAGATTCCGGCATGAAGCTCTCCGCACTGCGTGTGGACGGCGGAGCAAGCGCCAACAATTTTCTGATGCAGTGCCAGGCGGACATCAGCCAGGCGCCGGTGGAGCGGCCGTGCTGCATCGAGACGACCGCGATGGGAGCAGCTTATCTTGCGGGACTCGCCGTCGGCTACTGGCCGGATCAGGAGACGGTAAAACAGAACGGAGCCATTGACCGTACATTTGAGCCGGAGCTCTCGAAAGAGGAGCGCGATGAGAAGATGAACGGATGGCACAAAGCAGTCCGTTACGCCGAAGGATGGGCGAAATAGAAAAAGATTTTGGAAATGCAGAAAAGGAACGGTTTCGTAATGAAAACCGTTCCTTTTCGCGTACTGTGACTTCTTGTCTACTGATGTTAAAGAATGTCGATATGTTCGCCGTTTAAAGCTTTGTTCATGCTTCGCACGGCACAGAATTTACCGCACATCGAGCAGGTATCTTCCTGTTCCGGCGAGCGGTCAGCGCGGATGGCTTTTGCGGTCTCCGGGTCCAGTGCACAGTCCCACTGTGCTTCCCAGTCGAGCACGCGGCGGGCGTCTCCCATCTTGTCGTCAATATCACGCGCATGCGGCACGCCTTTGGCAATGTCGGCAGCGTGTGCGGCGATTTTGCTTGCGATGATGCCCTGCTTAACGTCGTCGAGATTCGGGAGAGCGAGATGCTCGGCCGGAGTTACATAGCAGAGGAAAGCCGCGCCGCTCATTGCCGCCATGGCTCCGCCGATTGCTGCCGTTATGTGGTCATATCCGGGAGCTATATCGGTTACGAGCGGCCCGAGAACGTAGAAGGGAGCACCCATGCATATTGTCTGCTGAACCTTCATATTGGCAGCTATCTGGTCCATCGGAACGTGTCCGGGGCCCTCAACCATAACCTGAACGTCCTTTTCCCAAGCTCTTTTTGTTAATTCGCCGAGGCGTACAAGCTCTTCGATTTGACATACGTCGGTCGCGTCGGCAAGACAGCCGGGGCGGCAGGCGTCGCCGAGAGAGATTGTAACATCATATTCGCGGCATATATCAAGTATTTCATCATAGTATTCGTAAAACGGGTTTTCTTCACCTGTCATACACATCCATGCAAAAACGAGTGAGCCACCGCGCGAAACTATGTTCATTTTCCTTTTGTGCTTACGTATCTGGTCAATTGTTTTTCTTGTGATTCCGCAGTGGAGCGTTACAAAGTCGACTCCGTCCTCTGCGTGAAGTCTTATGACGTCAATAAAGTCCTTTGCGGTCAGAGTGTCGAGGTCTCTCTGATAGTGAATTACGCTGTCGTAAACGGGCACCGTGCCTATCATAGCAGGACATTCGTGCGTAAGCTTCTGCCTGAACGGCTGTGTGTTGCCGTGGCTTGAGGGATCCATTATAGCTTCAGCACCCATATTAACTGCCGAGAGAACCTTTTGCATCTCAATGTCATAGTCCTTGCAATCTCTCGAAACGCCGAGATTTACATTTATTTTTGTGCGGAGCATTGAGCCGACGCCCTCGGGCGACAGGCACTTGTGACGCTTGTTGGCTGGTATTACGACCTTACCTGAGGCTACGAGGGGTAATAACTCATCTGTTGTCATGTGTTCTTTTTCGGCTACTGCCTTCAGCTCATCGGTAATAATACCTTTTCTTGCGGCGTCCATCTGTGTTGCGTAATTGCGTTCCATCTGTTGTTCTCCTTTATTTTCAAAATTAGATCCGGTAAGCGTGGTTCAGCGGTCCCGAGCCGTGGCCGAGATCCATCATGCTCGCGAGTGCGCCCGAAATATACTCTTTTGCGGCGGAAATGGCATCCGGAAGGGAAAGCCCCTTTGCGAGTCCCGATGCGATGGCGCTGGAGAGTGTACAGCCGGTGCCGTGTGTGTTCGGATTGTCGATGCGTTTTCCGGTGAACCAGGTAAATGTGCCGCTGTGATATAAAAGATCGTTGGCATCATTGATACTGTGGCCGCCCTTTAACAGAACGGCACAGCCGCAGGAATCCCCGATCTCTTTTGCGGCGCGTTCCATATCGCTTTCCGACTGGATTTTGATGCCGGAGAGAACTTCTCCCTCTGGGATATTCGGTGTGATGACTTCGGCCAGAGGAAAGAGCAGTTTTTTCATCAGGTCAGGCACGCCGCCCGAAGCGAGCGCGGAGCCGCTTGTAGCGACGAGGACCGGGTCCACAACGATGTGTTTGGCCTGGTAGAAGCGAAGCCGTTCGGAGATGACTTCGATCAGTGCCGGGGAGGATACCATACCGATTTTGACGGCGTCCGGGAAGATGTCCGTAAAGACGGCGGCAAGCTGTGCGGCCAGAAACTCCGGTGTTACATCGAAAATACCGGAAACTCCGGTGGTGTTCTGGGCGGTGAGTGCGGTAATTGCCGACATGGCGTAAACTCCGTTTGTGATCATGGTTTTGATGTCTGCCTGAATGCCGGCGCCTCCGCTGGAATCACTTCCCGCGATTGTTAATGCTGTTTTCATGTTTTTCGCGTCCATGAGAATTACTCCTTTGCATTACTTTTCTTTTTGGACAGGCGACAAAGAAAGTGGTGCCCCCAGTCTGCCGCCTGGTGTGAGGATGAATGGTTACGTAAAATTATTTGTTTTCCAGCATGCGTAGAGTCTGTTCTTTCAGATCCTTCGTTGCGGAAACAATGTCTTTCTGTGCAAAAATGGCACTGATGACGGCGATGCCGCAGATGCCGCTGCCGGAAAGCTCCGTCACGTTATCGCGTGTGATGCCGCCGATGGCGATGACAGGGATTTTAACGGCATTGCAGATAGCAGTCAGCGTTTCGTGGCTGACATCCTCCGCATCCGCCTTGGAACCGGTGTGGAAGACCGCGCCGACGCCGAGGTAATCTGCCCCGCGCTGCTCGGCGAGAATGGCCTGTTCCACGGTCTGCGCCGAAACGCCGATAATCTTGTCCGGGCCAAGCTTTGCACGGACATCGCCGGCCTCCATATCGCTCTGGCCGACATGAACGCCGTCCGCATCCATCTTAGCTGCGATTTCCACGTTATCGTTGATGACGAAAGGAACATGGTATGCGGCACAGAGTTTTTTCAGTTCCAGTGCCTCTTCCATAAAGTGATCCTGGTCAAGATTTTTTTCGCGGAGCTGGATAAACGTTGCGCCGCCCTGCAGAGCCTTTTCCACCTGGCTGTACAGTGTCTCGCCGTTCAGCCAGCTGCGGTCTGTCACAGCATATAAAAGCAGGCTTTTTTTATCGCACTTCATACTTTGCACCTTTCTCCAGCGTCTCGCCGTCCATGTGGTAGATGGCGTCGATGATGCGGTTCCGGTAGGTGGAGTTGCCGTCTTCCGGTTTCATATGGCTCCAGCCGATCTCGCCGGCAAGTCCCATCGCGCAGACAGCGGCAGCAGCAGCTTTTAACGGCTCGTCCGGGTTGGCAACGAGGTAAGCGGTCATCATGCCGGAGAGCTGGCAGCCTGTTCCGGTGATGCTTCCCATCTCGGCGCGTCCGTTGCGGATCACGTAGCAGGTGTCAGCATCGGCAACGAGGTCGATCGCTCCTGTGATGGCGACAACACAGTTGTGGTCTTTCGCAAAGTTTTTTGCAAAAGCAACGGCGCTGTCGAGGTTTTCGTCTGTTACTTTATCGGCAACGTCTGCGTCAACCCCCTTTGTCGTTCCGCTTCCGAGTGCCAGTGTTTTGATTTCGGAAATATTTCCGCGGATGACGGTGAACGGGATTTTTTCCATCAGTCCGACTGCGGTCGAAGTACGTAAGTGGCTTGCGCCTGCGCCGACTGGATCGAGCAGGATTTTGTGGCCGAGCGAAGCTGCTTTTGCACCGGCACGGTACATGCCGTCGATGCTCGTTCTGTGCAGCGTTCCGATGTTGATGTTCAGACCGCCGCAGATGGAGGTGATATCCTCGACATCCTCCGGTTCATCGGACATGATCGGGCTTGCGCCGCATGCCAGCAGAATATTGGCGACATCGTTTACCGTAACGTAATTTGTGATGTTGTGTACGAGAGGGGTTGTTTTTCTGACATTGTCAAGACAAGTGCCTAACATAATTTTTTGTTCCTCCTGTGTGAGTATTTTTGCAGAAGCAAATTCCCTTGTGGTACTGGAAGAACCTGTTGATGATGTGTTCATAGAGATTAAAAAAGCAGATATACGTGGAGGTATATCTGCAGAAAATATGCATATCGTATCTCCCTACGTTGGCATTACCCAAATCAGGTTCAGGGTCTAGGAGATGCATCCTACTCTCAGCCCGCTTCGCACGCGAGCTCCCCTTTGCTTTCTGCAGACAATTATATACGCATAAAAACAATTGTGCAAGAGAAAAACGGAAGATTTTAAAAAATTTCAGAAAAATAAAAAAGACATGCAAAATATTGGAAATGTAATGTTATTTGGGTTGAAAGAGAAAATAATATCAGCGTAAAATGAAGTATAAAATATGCGTGGAAGTCATGGACGTGATGATGCCGCCTCCATTCCGATTTTCGCCATGACCGCCAACGCCTTTGTTGAAGACCGGCAGGCCGCAAAAGAGGCCGGCATGAACGTGCATATCGCAAAGCCGATTGATGCGGAATTACTGAAAAAGAAAATTGCAGAGTATTGCAGGTGAAAAGAAGTGCCCCTGCCCGGCATCTGATGTGTGCCGGGCAGGGGCTTTTGATGTGCGAATCTTATTTTTCTTCCTCCGGGTACGTATAGCCCCAGGTTCTGCGGAAGGAGGTCATCAGATCCATGACGTCCTTCGTGTAGTCGAGGTGCATGGCAGATGCATCTCCATTGATGGCGCGTTCCATGTCGGCGAGCTCATAGGCGAGTGCATCGGCGTTGTCACCGGCTTTGATGATTTCGGATTCGCCGGTGGAAGCGTCTGTGATTTTTGCTTCCCAGGCACGCGGGTACTCCATGATCTCGATAAATCCGTTCTCACAGGAAACCATGCCGCGTTTCGGCTGTTTGGAGTGGAGAGAGAGCATCACACTTGCCATCTGTCCTTCCTGATTGGTGAGAAGGAGGCCGGCCTGCTCGTCCACACCGGTCGGAGCGGGCTTTACCTGGGAAAGGAGCTGATCCGGCTTGGAGTCGAAGAACCAGCGGATGAAGGAGAGTGCATATACGCCGATATCAAGCATCGCGCCGCCTGCGAGATTCCGGTTGAAGAAGCGGTTCTTCATGTTGTACTCTTTGAAACTGCCGAAGTTCATCGTGATCAGATTGACTCTGCCGAGACGGCCGGAGTCGAGAATTTTTTTCAGCTCTTTGTAGATCGGCATATGGTAAATCGTCATTGCCTCTCCAATGATGACACCTTTTTCTTTCGCAAGCGCTATGGCCTCGTCGAGCTCATCGCTGTTCAGCGTAATTGATTTCTCAACGAGAATGTGTTTTCCATTGGCAATCGCCTCTTTCATAAAGCCAAGATGCGTGTTGTGCGGCGTCGTGATATAAATGACATCGACCTCCGGATCGGTAAACATCTCATGGAAATCATCGTAAACTTTTCCAATTCCATATTTCTCCGCAAAAGCAGCCGCCTTCTCATGGGTCCGGTTGCCGACCGCGTAAATATTCTTTCCGTTTTTCTGTAGTGCGACCGCCATTTCATTTGCAATCACACCGCATCCGAGTACAGCCCATTTGATTTCTTTCATCGTGAGATTCTCCTATCGTATCTATTTCGCCCAGAGCGGTTCTTCGCTTCCGCTGTAGTCAAACCGTCCGTCGTTTTTCTCTTCCAGTGCTTTGATCATATGGTACGTAAATTCATTGTAAGGCGTTGGAATTCCCAGCTCTTTTCCCATGCGGATCAGCGCACCCGAGAACATATCAATTTCCGTATGGCGTCCCGCATCGAGATCCTGGAGCGTCGAGTAGCGCGCCGTCGGCGGAACCGCACTTCCGCGTCCCGAGGAGACATCCGCCTTGTTGATATCAATTCCCTTTGCCTCCGCAATCGCCATCAGTTCTGCGCGGAGTCCGTCGCTGATCGCCTTCATATGCACACTGTCGCGGTAGCAGCCGACCCCGGCACCGAGAATAGCCTGCGGCAGGTTATTGCAGACATTCAGCCGGAATTTGCTCCATATTTCCTCTAAAATACAATCGGTTGCCCGGTAATGCAGCCCTGTGCCGGAGAACAGATCCAGAACAGCCTGCACACGCTCACTGTCGTACGGCGCCGAAACTTCGCCGAAAATGATGCCGAGCGTCGCCTCAGGGTTGAAAACGTAGCCGTCATTCTCTTTATGAGAAGCTACTTTGATAACAGCATGAAGCAGATGCTCCGCACCGACTTTTTCCGCGATGATCTCCTCGCTGTCCACGCCGTTCATCAGACTCATGATCACAGTATTCTCGCCGGTAACGGCAGTAATATCGTCAAGAGCCCCCGGCAGTGCGCCGTATTTGAGCGAGACGATCAGAAAATCCACGCCGTGTGCCTCTTCCGGTGTCCATACCTCCGGGTGATAAACCGTATCGTTAATTTTGCATCCTTTGTTTTTCAGACGCTTCGCCCGTTCCCCGGATGCGATAACGCCAAGCCGGATGTCCTTTTTCTCCGAAAGCCCCCAGATCACATAAGACCCAACCGCTCCGGCGCCCAGAACAGCAACTGATTTTATTTTCATAATAGCCTCCTTTGTAACTGTTTGAATTACCCTTACTATAACAAATTTTGCGGAGATCCTCAATTTGTTTTTCAAAATAGAAAATTTCGGAAAAGGAAGCCTAAATGTGTTGACGGAGCGATAAGGTAGATTGTAGAATGAAAAATATAAAAGAAACGCGCAGATGCGGCAAAAGGAGATGACAGAAACACATTACCACATTTCCAAACCGACGGTCTGCTTCATGCTGGATCTGAACGATCTGAAAATGTACGAAGACAAAATCCGGACGAAAGAAGAACAGAAGGCAAAAGAAAAACAAGAGAAGAAATAAGAAACGAAGGAGAAACGAAATTTGAACGTTTCTCCTTCGTTTTTTGCACGCATTTTTACCGGGAAATCATATTCTAAGGTTAGAATGAAAAAACAGGAGAATCTGTTGATGAAAGGAAAATGGCTGACAGGTGTGCTTGTACTGGCAATGGCGGCAGTGACGCTGGCGGGATGCGGGGCAAAAGATGAGACAAAAGAAAAAGTGGAGCAGGTGACATTAAATGAGGTTGCCCACTCCATTTTTTACGCCCCGCAGTATGTGGCAATTGAGGAGGGGTATTTCGCGGACGAGGGCATTAATCTGACGCTGATAACAGGATTTGGTGCAGATAAAGTGCTGACGGCGATGATTTCCGGCGAGGCGGATATCGGGTTTATGGGGGCGGAGGCAACCGTCTACGCGTACCTCGAGGGAACCGCAGACCCGGTTGTGAACTTCGCGCAGCTGACGCAGCGGGCGGGAAACTTTGTTGTGGGAAGAGAGAAAGACAATTCGTTTACCTGGGAGAAATTGAAAAACAAAGAGGTATTAGGGGGAAGAAAAGGCGGTATGCCGGAAATGGTCTTTGAGTATGTTCTGGCGCAGAAAGGGATTGATAAAAAAGACGTAAACATCAACCAGAGCATCGATTTTGGTTCCACAGCTGCCGCGTTCTCCGGCGGACAGGGGGATTATACGATTGAATTTGAACCGTCCGCGACACTGCTCGAGCAGAAGGGCGACGGCTATGTCGTGGCATCGGTCGGAACGGAATCCGGGTATGTGCCGTATACGTCGTACAGCGTCAAACAGAGTTATCTGAAAACGCACGGCGCAACCGTAGAAAAATTCACGAAGGCACTGCAGAAGGGAATGGACTTCGTGCAGACGCACACACCGGAGGAGATTGCAGAAGTGATTGCGCCGCAGTTTGCAGAAACCGAGCTGGAAACCATCACCGCGATCGTGCGCCGCTACTATGAGCAGGATACGTGGAAAGAAAATCTGATCTTTGAGGAAGAAAGTTTTGATCTTCTGCAGGAAATTCTGGAGCAGGCGGGAGAGCTGGAGAAAAAGGCACCGTACAAGACACTCGTGACAACAAAATACGCCGAAGAGGCCGCCGCCAAAGGCTGATTCCGGCGGAATAGAAAAGTGAAAAAAGACAGAAAAAGACACTTTTCGACATTCGGCGACAAACAGCGACATTTCATTCGAAAAAAATAAAGAAAATTGCAAAAGAAAAGCAGAAAAATATAGAAAAAGTATTGCAAAAAAGTAAATTTTGTTGCATACTATGGGTGTCGCATATATTTTTTACAACACAGGCATACGGAGGCGAACAGACATGAAAGTAGGTTTTATCGGCGGCGGCAACATGGCGAGTGCCATGATTGGCGGAATGATCCAAAAAGGAGTTGTATCTGCAGATGACATTCTGGTATCGGTCCGCACGGAGAAAAGTGTGGAACGCTTGACCAACCAGTTTGGAGTCCAGGCGACTATGGATAACGAAGCGGTCGTAGCCGGATCCGATCTTGTATTCCTGGCAGTAAAGCCAAACCAAATAAAAAATATAATAAACCTCGTCAAAAACTTCATCTCACCCGAGAAGATTATCGTATCGATTCTTCCCGGTAAGTCTTTACAATGGCTGGGTACAGAAATCGGAAAACCAACAAAGTTAATTCGCACCATGCCAAACACACCAGCACTCGTCGGAGAAGGAATGACCGGCGTCTGTGCCAATGATCTCGTGACGGAGGAAGAGCTGCAGCTCGTTTTAACCCTCCTGAAAAGCTTTGGCCGCGCAGAAGTTGTTCCGGAGTATCTGATGGATACCGTCACAGGTGTCAGCGGAAGCTCGCCGGCGTACGTATTTCTTTTCCTGGAGGCTCTTGCAGATGCGGCCGTAGCCGAAGGAATGCCGAGAAAACAGGCATATGAATTTGCTGCACAGTCTGTCCTTGGAAGCGCCAAAATGCTTCTCGAGACAGGAATGCACCCGGGAGAATTAAAAGACATGGTCTGCTCGCCAGGAGGAACCACCATCGAAGCGGTTGCCGTACTGGAGCGGGAGAACTTGAGAAGTGCTGTTATTGATGCAACACGAGCCTGCATCCGGAAATCAAAGGGAGTGGATTAGAAGGAGCAGCACCGCCGCTTTGACAGAATGACGCTAATGTGAAAGCAGCAAAAACAAAGAATGTATGCACAAAAAAACAAACCAAAACAAGCAAAAAGCAAGCACAAAAAAGAGTAAAAAACAAACGAGCGGAAAAATCCCGGCAGCCGTGGAAAAGGCACCGGGATTTTTTCTGGTAATTTATAGTTTTTTTCCTTTACTGAGCGTACTGTTGTGATAATCGGAAGAATAGGTTACATCCTTTCCAAACCATACCGGAGGAACAAAGGCGTTTGCGGATGCTTCGTCCGGAAACTCCACCTCTGCGAGGTAAAGACCTTCATACGGCGCATCAAAGACATCGAGCTCGATCGTCAGATCCGTTCCGGTAAGCGGCAGCAGATAGCGTGTTTTTGAGATGAGAACGCCGTCTGCCTTTTCCCGCAGATGCAGGTAGGATTCCTTTGTGAGCGGAAGATTATACTCTTCACGCACCATCAGCCCTTTTGACTTGTAGGTCAGATAATATTCGTCATCAGAGCGGCGGATGCGGACAACCGGTTCGGTGGAAAGATAGCCCTGCTCGATTTTTTTACATGGATAGCTTGTAAGATTTTCCGGAAGCTGATCCAGAAGGTATTTGCGTTCGATTTCCATAAAAGAGACTCCTTCTCGTGATTGCATCACTGCTTTTTTCAAGAGTTTACCATGCTTTTCCCGTGATGTTAAGCGAAATCCGGCTTTTTGCGAAAAAAAGTCCTGAAATTTTTATGAAATGCAAGCATTCTGCGGAAAAATGTGGTATAATAGCGGCGGTTTGTTACAAAGAAAAGCAGAGAATATCACGTGACAAAACACACGAGACTGATCATACAACACAGGAGGACAAAACCATGGCAAAGATTTATGTATTTCTGGCAGACGGATGTGAAGAGATTGAGGCATCGACCCCGGTGGATCTGCTGCGCAGAGCCGGAGAAGACGTATGCACCGTTTCTATTATGGGAAGAAAAGAAGTAACAGGATCCCACAAAATCACCATTCTTGCAGATGAAACCATCGAAGAGGGAGAGTTTGATGACGGAGACATGCTGGTACTTCCGGGCGGAATGCCGGGTACATTAAATCTGGCCGGAAACGAGACGCTCGCAGCGCTGATCCGTTCCTATGACGATCAGGGAAAGAAACTGGCAGCCATCTGCGCAGCGCCGAGCATCCTTGGTGTGATGGGCATCTTA
>OLPL01002157.1_pt1 | contig 10472 bp, 8 predicted proteins | sample 1673211 | NCBI WGS metagenome assembly OLPL01 (sample SAMEA3136766, study PRJEB25190) | human gut metagenome | reverse complement strand
CTTATGAGTATGCTGCTGATTGTTTCAACGGGCTGTGGAAAGTCCGGGAGTGGAGACAGTTCTTCTGATAAAAAGATGGATAAGACAGAGACACTTGCAGATGTGAATAACATTCCGGAAGATGGGGTTATTACAAAGGAGCAGTTTAAAACGGTTGCCGGAGAAAATAAAAAGGTACAGTTTAAGGGGACAACAGATGATGGAATTACATATATCTGGACGTATGACTGTTCAAAGATTCAGAATCCGGCAGATCAGAATTTAAAGATTGATTTTTCAGAGAAAGATCTTGATGATTTAAAGAAGCAGGCGAACAATGCCAATGATGCATTGAAGATGACAATGTACGGGAAAGGGCTGATCTGTGTACCGGATCTTGAGGTACAGCTTCCGGAAGCGTGGCAGTCCAATTCTGCATATCTTGTAAAAGAGCAGTCTGGAAAGCTTGCAAGGATGAGCGATGTTGTGGTAACAGCACAGGTGAAGGAAGAGAATAAAAAGAAGCAGGATACAAAGACAGAAGAGAAAGATTCTTCGGACAAAACCGCAAAAAGTACAACACAGGCAAAGAAAGATACGAAGCCAAAAGAAGGAACGACATCTTTAAAAATGAGTGTTACTTCACTGGATGGAGATTGTTATATTATTGGAGGAATTACGGAGCAGCAGAATAAAGGTGCGGCATCAGCGAATAAGGCGGAAAACGGAACAACGAATAGTGAATCGGAAGGAAGTGATGAATCGGGGAATTCAGGAGAGAATTCTTATAACGAAGAAGGAAGTTCAGGAAGTGGAGATGTTTCTGATGGAGGAGCTTCTTCTTCTGGTTCTTCCGGCAAGCAGGATGTTGCAAATGATGAAGAAGTTTCAGGTTCTTCCCATACGTGTACGATTTCAATCAGCTGCGCGACGATTCTTAATAACATGAGTGATTTAAAAAGTGGCAAGGAAGAATTTGTTCCTTCTGATGGATGGATTCTGGCAGCTTCCGAGGTAGAATTTACGGAAGGAGAGTCTGTACATGACGTATTACAGCGTGTATGTAAGGATGCAGGAATCCAGATGGAGTCTTCTTTTACACCGGCTTATAATTCAGCTTATGTGGAAGGAATTAATAATCTGTATGAATTCGACTGCGGACAGCTTTCTGGATGGATGTATAACGTAAATGGCTGGTTTCCTAACTACGGATGCAGTAAGTATACGGTACAGGACGGCGATGTGATCAACTGGGTTTATACATGTAATCTTGGTAAGGATGTTGGAGATAATTCGATGTATTAAGGATGTATGAAATAGAGATTTGATATAATAAAGATTTAATATAATAGAAATTTGATGTAATGGAGATTTGATTTAGATGAAAGATACATTTTCGACATATCATCCTGTTTTAAATATGCTGTATTTTTGCGGGACAATCGGGGTGACGATGTTTGTTGTTCATCCTGTGATTCTGGCAATTTCATTTATATGCGCTGTTGCGTATTCCGTTGTTTTAAAAGGATGGAAAAAGACAGTAAAGTTTAATCTGCTCTTCTCATTACCAATGATGATCATTGTTGCCCTAATTAATCCGATGTTTAATCATTATGGAGTAACGATTATAGGATATCTTCATAATGGAAATCCGTTTACATTAGAAAGTTGTGTGTACGGTCTTGTGATGGCAGTGATGCTGGTATGTACTCTTGTATGGTTTTCCTGCTACACAGTTGTTATGACATCAGATAAGTTTATTTATCTTTTTGGAAGGATCATCCCGGCACTTTCTTTAGTACTTTCCATGTGCCTTCGCTTTGTACCGAAGTTTATCAAAGAAGCATCTGTTATTTCTGATGGGCAAAAGTGTGTCGGGCGAAGTGTAGAGAATGGGAGCCTTATTAAGAGAGCAAAGCATGGAATTACAATTTTTTCGATTCTGGTTACCTGGTCTTTGGAGAATGCGATTGAAACATCGGATTCAATGAAGTGCCGGGGATATGGAGAGAAGGGCAGAACCGCCTTTTCCTTATATCATTTCGATAAAAGGGATTTTTTGTGCCTTATTTTTATGATCATTACATTCGGAGCAGCGATGTGGGGCTTTTCAAAGGGGTATGCATTTTGTTCTTATAATCCTCGGATTGTTGTAAAGGGAGTACCCTTTACAGCAGGCAGCCTGCTTGTCTTTGCCGCTTTTTTATTGTTTAGTATCATGCCAGCAGCGATGGAGATTTTAGACCGAAGGATGTGGAAGGCGAGAAGAGGACAGGTAGAAAGTGCAGCACCGGCTGGGTACCGTTTGTGGGAAGTTGAATAGCCGTATATACAGGAGATAAAAAGCAAGTTTGGAGGTGCAGGGTGACAGCGAATGGTTTGTCAGAAAAGAAAAATAGTATATTAGAAATCAATGATTTGTGTTTTGCTTATCCAGAAGAAAAAAAGAGGGCGCTAAATCATGTTTCTTTGCATGTGGAGGACGGGGAATTCCTTGTTCTTTGCGGAAAGAGTGGATGTGGAAAGAGTACACTTCTGACACATTTAAAGACTCCCCTGACGCCGCATGGAAAGCGAAAAGGAGAGATTCTTTTTCAGGGAGTACCAATCGGGGAGATGAGTAACCGGGAGCAGAGTCAGAGGATTGGATATGTATTACAGAATCCGGATAATCAGATCGTGACAGATAAAGTGTGGCATGAGCTGGCATTTGGTTTGGAAAGCCTTGGATACAGTAACGCAGATATCCGTATCCGGGTAGCGGAAATGGCAAGTTATTTTGGGATTCAGGACTGGTTTTATAAAAATGTATCGGAACTTTCTGGAGGACAGAAACAGCTTTTGAATCTGGCATCTATCATGGCCATGCATCCGGATATGCTGATTCTTGATGAGCCGACCTCTCAGCTTGATCCGATTGCAGCTTCTGATTTTTTGGAAACAGTAAAGAAGATTAATCGTGATCTTGGAACGACAATTATTCTTACGGAACATCGTTTAGAGGAAGTATTTCCTTCTGCTGACAGGGTAGTGGTCATGGATGAAGGGCAGATTTTATGTGTTGGCACACCGCCGGAAATCGGAGAAGAATTAAAGAAGCGCAATCATGAGATGTTTTTAGCTATGCCGGTACCGATGCAGGTTTATGCCAAAGTAGAGTCAGAGCAGCCCTGCCCGATTACTGTTCGTGACGGGCGAAAGTGGCTGGATATAGTTTGTAAGAAAAAAGGCATTTCACCAGCAAATGCATCTTCTTCATACAGAAAAGAGAGTGATTTCCAAAAAGGAAAATCTTCTTTTTCTAAGATTACAGAAAAGTTTACAGAAAAGTTTAAAGAGAAAAAAGAAGATATCATCTTAGCGTGTGATGATCTGTGGTTCCGCTATGATAAAGAACTGCCGGATGTCGTAAAGGGACTAAGCTTTTCCTTAAAAAGAGGAGAATTCTTTGCATTGCTTGGAGGAAATGGAACCGGGAAGTCAACAACACTTTCACTTTTGAGCCGTTTGAGAAAGCCATATCGTGGAAAAGTACTTTTAGAAGGTAAGGATATCCGTCGTTACAGCGATAAAGAACTGTTCCGCAATTTTCTTGGAGTACTGCCGCAAAACCCGCAGTCTCTTTTTGTAAAGAAAAGTGTGGAATTAGAACTGTTTGAAATGGTAGGCGGTGTAAAAGAGAAAAAGGATGAAGAATATCAGCTTGCCATGGATAAAAAGGATGCGGTGGAAGGAATCATTAAAGTAACACATTTGGAAGAATTACTGCATCGTCATCCGTATGACTTAAGCGGGGGAGAGCAGCAGAGGCTTGCCCTGGCTAAGATTTTGTTATTGCGGCCAAAGCTTTTGTTGATGGATGAACCGACCAAAGGACTTGACAGCTATTTTAAAAAAGAATTTGCCGGAATACTGGCATTACTCAAAGAGCAGGGCGTAACTGTTTTTATGATTTCTCATGATATTGAGTTCTGCGCTTCTTATGCAGACCGATGTGGTTTATTTTTTGATGGAAATATTGTGGCATGTGGAACTCCGGGAGAATTCTTTGCCGGAAATAATTTTTATACAACAGCGGCAAACCGAATGGCTAGAAGGTATTTTCCCATGGCGGTTACCGGGGAGGACGTTGTGAAATGTCTTAAAAAAGGAGTGTGAACAATGGCAGACTGGAAATCAAGTCAGGAGTTCTTGAAAGAATTTTACGCTTCTCCGATCGTGAATGAAGATACGATTTCTGCAAAGATAAAGCGTATCTTTTTACCAAAAAGCAGGAAAGCTTCTGCTTTAAAAGAATTAGCAGGAGATTTGTCAGGAGAAGGCAGGGCGGGAGATGTCATTTTAGATAATGATATGTTTGAGATGGATACCGAAATCTGGAAAAAGCAGGAAAAACGCAGGCTTTCTGTTCGTACCAGAGTAAGTCTCTTTCTCTTGCTTGTAGCGATTCCCCTCACAATTGCTGTCGGATTTTATGTTATGGATGTTGCCGCCGTTGGCACAGTATTTGAAAAGATTTTTGGTCCAAGAAAGTATTATTTTATTAGCCTGGTAATCATTATATACTCGTTATTACCGTTTTTTATGGTATTTGAGGGACGAAAACCTCAGGTGAGAGAGCTAGTTGTTCTTGCAACAATGGTCGCATTAGCAACCGCCGGCCGGGCAGCATTTTTTATGATACCGAGCTTTAAGCCGATTATAGCAATCGTGATCATCAGTGCAATCGCATTTGGCGGCGAGGCAGGATTCTTAGTTGGTGCCATGACGATGGTAGTCAGCAATTTCTTATTTGGGCAGGGACCATGGACCCCATGGCAGATGTTTGCGATGGGTTTTATCGGATTTTTGTCAGGAATCCTTTACCGAATAGGACTGCTTCCGACCAAACGGCTCAGCCTTTGTATATATGGATTCCTTGTGACGGTGTTCATTTATGGAGGAATCATGAATCCAGCGGCTCTCTTTATGAGTGTGTATGATTTTACATGGGAAGGACTGCTTGCAATCTATATTTCAGGTATTCCGGTAGATCTTGTTCATGCCAGTTCTACATTTATTTTTCTGTGGATTGGAGCAAAGCCATTGTTGGAAAAGCTGCAGCGGATAAAAATAAAATATGATCTGATGAGATGAATAGCTGGGACGTTTTTGAATTTCAGAAAGATTGCCAGAATGATGGGGCATTTTTGAAATAAGCATAGATGATAAGTATGGATGATAAGTATAGATAAAATGTATTCTTAGAAAGATTCTGAGAGTATACGAGATTGAAGGGGGAAACTATGCAGAAAATACCAGAATGTCGTTCCATGAATTTTTCAATTTATGAAGGGATGCTAAATCGTTATAAAGATAGTGAAGATATTAGAAAGTCTTATGAGTCACGAGGATTAAATGGACTGGAAGTGATTCGGGCAGGCGAGCCAGATGAAGGAAAGATTCTGCCGGATATGGTGAATGGGGTACATCTGTATTTTCATATTTTCTGGATGGACTGGTGGAAGGGGAATTATGAACGCCTAGATCAGGAATTTGATTCAAGAGAGCAGTGGCTGGAATACTTTGGAGGAATGAGCAGGGAATCTTATCTGAACAGTTTGCGGGACGATCTTGCCTATGCAGAACAAGTTGGAGCAAAGTATGTAGTTTTCCATGTTTCAGAAGTGACACTCCGGGAGAGCTATATTTATAAATACCGCTATACAGATAAAGAAGTGATTGATGCAAGCTTAGAGGTCATCAATACCCTACTTGATGAAAAAGAATATCCATTCGACTTTCTTGTAGAGAATCTCTGGTGGAGCGGGCTTACCTTGAAAAATGTCCGCCTTACCCGCCGGCTTATAGAAGGAATGCATACACAAAAAAAGGGAATCATGCTCGATACCGGGCATTATATGAATACAACAACACAGCTAAAGACTCCGGAAGATGCCATAGCATATCTGAATAAAATGATAGACAAATACGAAAAAGCACAGATGCTCCACTGGTTCAAAGGAATGCACCTGCAGTTGTCACTGGGAGGGGATTATGTAAGAAAGCAGCGAAAAGAATGGAGAGAACATCCGATAGACTTTGATAAGATTCCATTTTATGAACTATTTCGCCTTGCATATGACCATGCCTGTCATATTGATCTGCATCAGCCTTTTATCGGAGAAGGTGTCCGGGAATTTGTAGAGCGCGTAGCACCAAAGTATATCACGCTGGAATATCAGCAAAACAGCCGGGAAGAATATGAACAATTCGTAGAAACCCAAAGTAAAATTTTGAAATGGATTACGATTCATTAAGAGAAAACAGACGAAAAAAGAAACCATACCATATCCCATCTGCTCTGTAGTCGTTGTGTTTAAAATGCTCATCCGCATCTGGGATATGGTATGGTTTCTTTTTTTCGTCTATACGAAATCTACAAATTAGTAGTTATAGTAATTCGGAATATCCATGTCCGTTTACCAAAGCATCGATTTTCTGACCACTCTTACAATATGGGCAGTCATGCTTATCATATGTATGGTAAGTAGGAATATCATTTGGAGTAAACAGCGCATTAACAGGAAGATTACCATATTCAGAAAGCGTACTAAATATTGCTGAAATTCCCTGCAGTTTGCCACCATAGTACTCGATACATTCCCAGCTTCGGTTGATTGTGATTCCAGTTGTGACAGATGCCATTAAAATAATGATATTTCTATCTTTAATCATTGGCTGGATGTTTTTGCGGAAGAACATCTGACCATCTGAATCTATTTCTGGAGTAACAATATAGATAGATTTATGCTGGTTGTAAGAGAAGAATCCGCTCTCTGTAAGCTTTTCTGCTAAAAATGCACCGATTACTTCTGTTCCGTCAAGACATACGATGGTATCGACGACGGTATTATGTTTATAAAGTGGAACTAACGCTCTTGCAGCTTCTTCTGCATTAGACTGACGTACTTTTAATGTTGTCATATCTAAAAAGTAGTTGACATGAGAATGCTTTGTTGCGAAATGTCCCGGATAGGCAGAAAGATGTAGATTACAGGCTTTTGAACGAAATTGAATTTTGCGGTTTTCCATAAGATGTCCTCCTCCTTTATTGTGAAAGAATTGTTTATTTTGTTTATTATACCTTTTTTGTGTGAAAAAATAAAGGAGTATTTGTGCAAAATTACAGGCTTTTCTTGACAGTTTATAATTTCTTTCTGATTTTTTGAAAATACTTCATGGTATGCATATACAGTTGTATAAAATGAAAGGGAGCGCTATTAGTTTGTGAAAAAAGTTTGACAAAAATAGTTCAAAATTGATTTTGGATACTATATCTTTGATTTAAAAAAGACAGGAGGAGAATATAAGCGAGAAAAGAAGAATGATGGAAATAAGAGTGAAATTATGAAGAAAAACGGAAGATATTTGATAGAATGAGAATATTTTGTATAAAATGACGAAAAAATAGAAAAACCAACTAGTAATTGAATGTCAAAATACGTTAAAATTATAACGAAATAAAAATGGACATATAAAACAAAAATAGAATTTTAAAGATAAAATAGAGAAAAACAGGAAAAATACACAAGCGTTCCTGAAAAAAACAGGAGATTCAGAAAGAAAATTGAAAGAATTGTTAAAAAATTTGCAAATAGGCAGAATGTTCATTTTGTTTAGTGGAATGGGCAAAATAAAATAAATGTTAAATAACTAACAGAAAATGGTTGCTAACATGATAATAATTTGTTATTATTACATAGAATGAAAGAGCAACAAGGTATACAATATAGCATTTTTATGGAGGAAAGAATATGGGTAATTCAAAAATGAATGCCAGAGAGCGCATTGATTATCTGTTTGATGACCACAGTTTTGTGGAAGTTGGTGGATATGTTTCCGCTCGTAATACCGATTATAATCTCGGTGCAAAGAAAGTAGAAGGTGATGGTGTTATCACTGGATACGGAGTTATTAATGACCGCATGGTTTATGTTTACAGTCAGGATGCTTCCGCACTTGGAGGTTCCGTAGGTGAGATGCATGCGAAGAAAATTGCTTCCCTTTATGATCTGGCGATGAAAACAGGTGCGCCAATCATTGGAATGCTGGATTGTGCAGGACTTAGATTACAGGAAGCGACAGATGCCCTTCACGCTTTTGGAACGATTTTTAATAAGCAGGCACAGGCATCTGGAATGATTCCACAGATTTCTGCAGTATTTGGAATGTGTGGAGGAGGAAGTGCCGTAATGTCCGCTATGTCTGATTTTACATTGATGGAGAAGGAGAACGGCAGTCTCTTTATCAACAGTCCGAATGCATTAGCGGGGAATGAAGAATCCCGTCAGAATACGGCAGGAGCACAGTTCCAGTCTGAGCAGGCTGGTAACGTAGATTTTGTATGCGAGACAGAAGAAGCACTTCTTGACCAGCTTCGTATTCTCGTTGATGTACTTCCTTCTGATTATGAAGCAGAAGATGTTTATTTTGATAACGATGATGATTTAAATAGGGTTATTCCTGAGTTAAATGATGCCGCATATGATGCCGCTTACATTTTAAAATCTATTTCTGACAACAATATGTACATAGAGACAAAGGCAGCCTATGCCAAAGAGATGGTAACTGCATTTATCCGTCTGAATGGAGAGACAGTAGGTGCGGTTGCAAATCAGCCAGTAGATGGTGAGTCCGTTTTAACAAGAAATGGTCTTGAAAAAGCAGAAAGATTTATTAAGTTCTGTGATGCATTTTCGATTCCTCTTCTTACTGTAACGAACGTGACAGGACTTCGTGCCAACGCACATGAAGAGAGAAAGCAGGCGCTCGCATTAGCGAAGTTTACGACAACACTTGCACAGGTTAGTGTACCTCGTATTAATCTCATTGCAGGCGAGGCTTATGGAACTGCAGCGGAAGTAATGAATTCTAAAGCTATCGGAGCTGACTTTGTTCTGGCATGGCCACAGGCATCTGTAGGAATGATGGATGCAGAACAGGCAGTTCGTATCATGTATGCAGAGGAAATCAATACAGATAAGAATAAGACAGCACTTATCGCAGAGAAAACTGCGGAATATGCAGAAGGACAGAGCAGTGCATTAGCAGCTGCAAAGAGAGGATATATAGATGACATCATCGAGCCGGACGCAACAAGAAAGCGTCTTATCGCTGCTTATGAAATGCTTTACGGAAAGAAAGTAACTCCAGTGACAAAGAAGCATACGGCAGTATAGTGAGGTGAGAGTATGAACGTATTTGAACAAGCCTTATTAAATACTTTGATGGGTATGGGAACTGTATTTGCAGTACTGATTTTCATTTCTTTACTGATTTCTCTTTTTGTATATATCCCATCTATTGAAAGAGCGTTAAAGAATCGTTCTTCTAAGAAAGAGAAAAAGGCTGCGCAGGAAGAAAGACCGGCTCCAAAGCGTCCGATTCTTGAAGAAGTTGTGGAAGAAGAGGAACTTGTGGATGATGGTGAACTTGTCGCAGTAATCACAGCGGCAATCATGGCAGCGAATGGAGGAGCAGCAGTCAGTGCAGATAAGTTGGTCGTTCGTTCAATCAAGAGAGTGAAGAGAAGATAGCAAAAATGTATTCTTGGAATCTTTTTATAAAGTTTTGAAAAGTTAGCTATAGAAAGATTTTAGAAGTACATAAAATCATTCAGGAGGATTTACAATGAAAAATTATAGAATTACAGTTAATGGTGTTGCTTATGATGTAGCAGTAGAAGAATTAGGTGCAGGAGAAGCAAGTGCAGCGCCGGTAAGTACACCAGCAGCCGTTCCGGCTCCAGCTAAGAAAGCTGCCCCAAAGACTTCCGGAAGTGCCGGTGCCGTAAAGATTACAGCACCAATGCCAGGTAAGATCGTAGCAGTAAAGGCACAGGCAGGTGCTTCTGTAAAGAAGGGCGATGCTGTTCTTGTATTAGAGGCTATGAAGATGGAGAATGAAATCTGTGCAGCACAGGATGGTGTTATCGCAAGTGTGGAAGTAGCAGTTGGAGATATGGTAGAAGGCGGAGATGTACTGGCTACAATGAACTAGAGCATATTTGCAAAATAAAACGGAGGAAGATTTATGAGTTATGTTGTAGAGACAATGACGAATCTCGCAGCACAGACCGGATTTGCATTCTTAAAGCCAGGTAACTTCATTATGATACTGGTTGCTTTAGTCTTCTTATATCTGGCCATCGCCAAAGGATATGAGCCACTTTTGTTAGTGCCGATTTCTTTTGGTATGCTGCTGGTTAACTTATATCCGTCCATTATGGAAGAAGGCGGATTATTACATTATTTTTACTTATTAGATGAATGGAGTATTCTCCCTTCACTGATTTTCTTAGGCGTTGGAGCACTAACAGACTTCGGTCCGCTGATTGCCAATCCAGCAAGTTTCTTGCTGGGAGCTGCGGCGCAGTTTGGTATTTACAGCGCGTATTTCCTTGCAATGCTTATGGGATTTAACGGAAAGGCAGCAGCAGCAATTTCCATTAT
>OLPL01002147.1_pt1 | contig 10503 bp, 8 predicted proteins | sample 1673211 | NCBI WGS metagenome assembly OLPL01 (sample SAMEA3136766, study PRJEB25190) | human gut metagenome | reverse complement strand
CGTTTGATTTCGATGGAACGGCGCTTGACGGCAACTCGCCGGTCATTCTGGTGAAGTTTCTGGTGCGCCGGCGCATGCTCAACCCGTCGGTGGTGCTGCGCATCGGACTTTGGGGCGCGGCGTACAAGCTGCGCCTGCCGCAGAACGAGGCGTGGGTACGCGGGCTGGTGTTCCGTGCGTTTGCGGGCAAACCGGTGGAGAAGGTCGACCAGTTCCTGTACGACTTCTACGACGAATGCGTGGGGCCGCGCGTGCGTGCGGTGGCGCGGCAGGCCATGGAACAGTGGCATGAGCAGGGCGTGAAGGTGGTGTGCGTGTCGGCCACGTTCGAGCCCATTGTGGTGCGCGCCATGCGCGATTTGCCGTTCGACTACCAGATTTCCACGCGCATGAAGGTCAACCCAGACGGCACGTATGGCTGCGAAGTGGAAGGCTCGCCGGTGGAGGGCGACCAGAAGATGATCGAGCTGCGCCGTTTCGCGAACGCGAAGTGGGGCGTGGGCGGCTGGGAGCTTGAGGCGGCCTACGGCGACCACCATTCCGATCGCGCCATGCTTGCCGCCGCGAAGCAGGCGTTCGCCGTGTGCCCCGACCGCCCGTTGTCGCGCACCGCGCGCGAACGCGGCTACCAAGTGCTTGAGTGGTAGCGCGCCTATTCCCTCTTGCAGATAGTTGATTTCGGAAACGGCTTGGAAACGCCGCAGGTCGCGTGCGCCCTGGGGTTTGCGGGATTGTTTCAATTTCGTGCGCGCTTATGCACAGGCGCGCGTATCCGCTAAAATGTTACCGACTTATAGCTAATTACCTGAAGGGGGTTGGGTCGATGCTGGAGAGCAATATGAACAATATGCCCAGCCAAAACGATGATCGGGACAGCTCGGTTGGCGAATACCTGTCGCGTGCCGCGGCCGCGGTGGCGCAGGGCAACCAGATGCTGGCCTTACATTTGTACCTGGCGGCGTTCGAGCGCGGCCAAGCGGCGGACGATTCCGTGCCCACGGAGGCCGCCATCGACGGGCTGAAGCGCGCGTGGCGCTTGGCGTGCAGCCTGAAAGAGCGCAGCATCGCCGAGTACGTGTTCGAGCGCATGGAGCCGTACCTGTCGTCGGACGAGGTGGCCGCCTGCGCTGAGCAGCTGCAGGAATTGGCGCTTTCGAAGCTTGAAGAATTCGGGCTGTCGCGCGATGAGCTTGAGGACATGACGGACACCGACGTGGATATCATCGCCGATGCGCCACGTCCCGTGCCGTTGACGTACGAATACACACTCGACCCGTTGGAGAAGACGGTGGAATTGGCGTTCGGCAAGGGCGAGACGCCGATTTACGTGGTGCATTTCTCTCAGGATGCCGCGTTGGAGACCGCCAACGCGCTGGCCAGCACGGGCGTGTCCAGCAAGGAGCAGCGCGCCGCGATCGCGGAAGCCATCAAGGGCACGAAGTTCACCACCGCGTTCGGCAAGATCCTGCAGCGTCTGTTGCGTACCGGCATCGGCATCCACCATGCCGGCATGCTCCCCCGCTATCGTCGTCTGGTGGAGCAGCTCGCCCAGCAGGGACTGCTGCCAGTGATCTGCGGCACCGACACGCTTGGTGTCGGTATCAATGTGCCGATTCATTCCGTGGTATTGACCGCGTTGACCAAGTTCGACGGCACGAAGATGCGCAAGCTGCGCGCCCGCGAGTTCCATCAGATCGCAGGACGCGCCGGACGCATGGGCTTCGACACGGAGGGTCTGGTCATAGCCGAAGCCCCCGAATTCGAAATCGAGAACGCCAAGGCTCTGGCCAAGGCAGGCAACGATCCGAAGAAACTGAAGAAGGTCAAGCGCAAGAAGGCTCCTGAAGGTTTCGTAACGTGGAACGAGAACACGTTCGACAAGCTTATCGACGCGGCTCCGGAAACACTGGTGCCGCATATGAAGATCACCCATTCCATGGTGTTGAACGAGGTGGAGCAGGGCGGCGACGCCCGCTACCGCATCGACCGGCTTATCGACGATTCGGCGCAGACTCCGGAGCAGAAGGAGCGCCTGCACGCCCGCGCGGACGAGATCTTCCAGACCTTGTTCGACACGAACGTCATCGAGACCGAAGACCGTGACGATGGCGACAAGGATTATTTCATGACCGTGGACATGCCGGACGATTTCGCCCTCGATCAGCCGCTAAGCCCGTTCCTGCTGGCCGCGTTGGAACTGCTCGACCCGGAGTCGGACACGTATGCGTTGGATGTGATATCCATGGTTGAGGCCACGTTGGAGGACCCGAAGCAGGTGCTGCGCGCGCAGGAACGTCAGGCGCGCGACGAGGCGATGATCCGCATGAAAGAGGATGGCCTCGACTATGACGAGCGTATGGACAGGCTTCAGGAGATCACCTATCCGAAGCCGTTGGAGGATATGCTGCAGGCCGCGTTCGATGAATACCGCCATGATGTTCCGTGGGCGAACGACTATTGGCTGAGCCCGAAATCCGTGGTGCGCGACATGGTGGAGACCGCTTCCGATTTCACCGGCTACATCGCCCGCTACAACATCGCCCGTTCCGAAGGCACGTTGCTGCGTTACCTGTCCGACGCCTACCGTGCGCTGGCGCGTACCGTTCCGCAGGAGAAGCGCGACGAACAGCTCGACGACATCATCTCCTGGCTGCGTGTGGTGGTCCGTTCCATCGATTCCTCGCTGGTGGACGAGTGGGAGAACGCGGGAACGGACACCGACGCGTCCGAGGCGGCCGCCAACCTCGCCGCGCCCGGCGCGAAGCAGGCCGTGGTGGAGGACCGTCGCGGACTCACCGTATTGGTACGCAACGCCATGTTCCGCCGCGTGCAGCTCATGGACCTCGACAAGCCGGACGAGCTCGGCGCGCTCGATAAGGACTGGGGCTACGGCGTGCACGAGTGGGAGGACACGCTCGACGATTACTACGACGAGCACGAATACGTCAACATCGACGCGAAGGCACGCAGCGGCGAGCTGTTCATCCTCGACGAAAGCAAGGAGAACAGCGAGCACGCCTGGAAGGTGCGGCAGATCATCGACGATTCCGATGGCGACCACGATTGGGCCATCACCGGAACCGTCGACCTGGACACCACACAATCCAGCGGCGAGGTTGTCTTCTTCGACTACAGCGTGTCCAACTGACGGCGCATCTCGTCGGCGTCGACTTCGAGCGGCGGCCAGATCATGTTCATGTTCTTGAGCGTGTTGCGCAGCAGCTCGGAGACGACGGCCCTCGAATACCAACGATTGTCGGCAGGCACCAGATACCACGGCGCCTGCTCGGTGCTGGTGCGCAGGAACACATCCTGCCATGCAGCCATGTAGTCGTCCCAGCGGGCGCGCGCCTCAAGGTCGCTCGGATCGAACTTCCAGTATTTGGTCGGATCATCGAGACGGCTCAGGAAGTGGCGTTTCTGCTCGTCTTTGCTGACCACGAGGAAGATTTTGATGATGGCGCACCCGTCGGCCGTCAATTGCGATTCGAATCGGTTGATTTCGTCGTACCGTGCCTGCCACACTTCTTCCGGCTGCGTTTTGTAGATGCGCGGCATGACGATGTCCTCGTAATGGGACCTGTCGAAGATGGAGATCCATCCGTTGTTCGGCAGCTCGCGTTTGATGCGCCACAGATAGTCATGGTCCAGTTCTTCGCCTTTCGGCGCGCCGAAACCGTGATAGTGCATGCCCATCGGGTCGCCTTGGCTGAACACATGTCGTACGATGCCGCCTTTGCCTGACGCGTCCATGCCTTGCAGCACGATCAGCAATCGCCGATGCGAGCCTTTCACGCCATTGGCGTACATAAGCCGCTGGTAACGGGCGATCTCCGACGAGCTGATGGATATGAATCGTTCGGCATCATCCTTGTTGCCGTCAAAACCAGGAGTGGAATCGCCATCTATGTCCGATACCTTCGTGTCGTGATGGAATCGCAATAGCTGGGTCGGCGGCAACGTCCATACCGAGCTCAGTAGTTCGCTCGCTTTTGCGGCGTTCGCCAATCCTTCGGCGACGGAATCGCAATTCTCGCTTTTTTCCAGCCGATCTTCCACTTTGTTCAGCGTTTTCGCGATCGAAGACATTCTGGCGTCGTCTTTTTTCGCATCCTTGGTTTTATCCGCCATGTCAAGCCTCCCTGCTTGGTACGGACCACATGCGTGCAGTCCATCGTAGACACGAAAGGGGCCGCTTCCCCGTATTTCGCGGGAAAACGACCCCTACGCGTGTTATGCGATACCGGTGCTATTCGTCGGCTTCGGACTTGTTCTTGTCCTTGCCATCGCCCTTCGTCTTGAACGGATTGTCCTTGATCGGATGTCCATTCTTGTCGAATTTGACCTGGCTTTCCGGATGCGTCTCATCGAAGCCTTGGGCGTACCTGGTCTGACGCCACTGGTGGATGGACGCGTTGGTGCCGCGATGGTGCACATGGTAGACACGCTGCGCGCCACCCAGCGGCACGCCTTCCTTGGCCACGGCGATCTGGTTCACGTTCGACGGATCCATGATGGCGATCGGCGCGACCGGTTCCGGTTCGGCCGGTGCAGCCGTATGCTGCTGCATGCGCGACGGCAGCCATTCGGCCAGCCTGCTTAGCAGCCAGCAGACGATGAAATAGACGACCGCGGCCACCACCAGCGTCTGCAGAATGTTGAAATACATGGAGCCGAGTCGACGTGATTCCTGCAGCAGGTCGGTGTACATGATGATCGAGCCGAGCGCGGTGTCCTTCAACACGACGACCAGCTGGGTCACGGCCGCCGGCAGCATGGCGTAGATGGCCTGCGGCACTTCGATCTGCAACAGCGACTGCGTGCGGGTCAATCCCAAGGCGAGCGAGGCCTCACGCTGGCCGTTCGGCAGGTTGCCCACGCCGGAACGCACCAGCTCGGCCACCACGGATCCGTTGTAGATCACAAGCGCGAGCACCACCGCCCAATACGCGGGGCTGGGCAGACCTGCGAAGGCGAACCAGCGCCAGAAGAAGATCATGAGCAGCAGAACGGGGACGGCTCGTGCGAATTCCACGATCGCGCCGGAAATGGTACGGATCAGCAGGCTCGGCAGCAGTCGGCCCACACCAAAGACCAGGCCGAACACCACGGCTCCGACCACGGCCAGTACGGACGCGCGGATCGTGGCCCACAGTCCCGGCAGATAGAAGTCGGTCCATGCTTCGGCGTCAAGCGCCGGTTTCCACAGTTCCCAGCTCAGCTGGTTCTCGCCGTCCGGCGGATTGTGCAGACGCATGAGGATCAGCACGACCACCACCGCGAAGATGATGCCTGCGATCCAATTGACGATACGGATGGTTTTGCGGCCCTTCGGACCAGGCTGGTCGAACAGCACCGCGCTTTCATTGCTTGCCATGTCGCGTCACCTCCTCACCGCGAGCTTGTTGGACAGATACGTGGTCAGCATGCCGATCGGAATGATCAGAACCACATAGCCGAAGGCGAAGATCAGGAAGATCGGTACGATTTGGTCGGCGTGGTATTCGATCATTTCGCTCATCATCGTCGAGGTTTCGGTGGCCACGGATGCCGCCGCCGCGACGGTGGAGTTTTTCAGCAATGCGATCAGCGCGTTGCCCAACGGTGCCACGGAACCGCGGAACGCCTGCGGCAGGATGATCTGAGTGGCGGCCTGCATGAAGTTCAGGCCCAACGCGCGGGCGGCCTCGGCTTGACCAAGCGGCACGGTGTTGATGCCGGAGCGCAGCGATTCACATACGAAAGCCGCGGTGTACAGGCTCAGGCCCGTCACGGCCAGCCAGAAGAAGTTGGTGGCGAACGTGTCGGAGAAGCTGAACTTCAGCTGCGCGTACGCACCCAGCACCATGAACACCATGATGATGGTCAGCGGCAGGTTCTTGAACAGTTCGACGTAGGCACCGGAAACGGTACGGAGCGAGGCGATCGGAGAAATGCGCATCATCACGAGGATGACGCCCAGAATCGTGGAGAACAACGCCGACCACAGGGTCAGCTCGATGTTCACCAGAAACGCGCCGGGAATGTTGTATTGGCTGAACAACGCGAGGAATCCGTCCATCACTTATTCCCCTTTCCATTCGGCACCGGCGGATTGTACTTGGCGTTCGGCGTGTAGGCCACTCCCCTGGTGTTGTCGGAAATGGCCCTTTGCCAAGAACCGTCCTGAATCATATCGGTGATGGCGTTGTTGATTTTGTTCTTCAGCTCGGTGTTGCCCTTCTTGACACCGATGCCGTAATACTCCTGGGTGAACGGCTTGCCCACCACGCGCAGGCGTCCACGTGAGGCGGATGCGAGGCCAGCGAGAATGATGTCGTCGGTGGTGGCGGCGTCCACAATGCCGGAAAGCAACGCGGTGGCGCATTCCGCCATGCCGGGCTGTTCCATCAGCTGGGTCTGCTTGGCGAACTTCTCCTTGACGTTGACGGCGGATGTGGTGCCGGTCATGGAGCACAGCCGCTTGCCGTTCAGATCCTTAGGTCCGTCAATGCCGGTTTCGTCCTTGCGTACCAGCAGATCCTGTCCGGCCACGAAATACGGGCCGGCGAAATCGACGACCTTCTTGCGTTCGTCGGTGATGGAATAGGATGCGACGATGTAATCGACATCGCCGTTCTGCAGCATAGCCTCACGCTGCTTGGACGGCGATTCCTTCCATACGATCTCGTCTTCGGAATAGCCGAGTTTCTTGGCCACGTACTTGGCCACGTCCACGTCGAAGCCGACGTAGGTGCCGTTCTTCTTGAAGCCCAGGCCAGGCTGGTCGAATTTGATGCCGATGCGGATCTTGCCGGTTTCGTCCGCGCCGCATGCGGATACCGCGAACACGCACGCGCACGCGCAGAATGCCGCGACGGCTCTGCGCAACATGCGTTTCGCCGTGATCGAAAGTGGTTTCATATCAGGTTCCTTCTTCTGTCGTTATGTTCCGTCACTTCAGTGGGTGAGGATCTTCGACAGGAAGTCCTTGGCGCGATCGGTCTTCGGATGTTCGAAGAAGTCGTCCGGCGTGCTCTGTTCGAGAATCTGTCCGTCGGCCATGAACACGACCTTGTCGGCCACCTTGCGCGCGAAGCCCATCTCGTGGGTCACGCACAGCATGGTCATGCCTTCGTGGGCGAGTTCGACCATGACGTCAAGCACTTCGTTGACCATTTCCGGGTCGAGAGCGGACGTTGGCTCGTCGAACAGCATGACCTTCGGCTGCATGGCGAGGGCGCGGGCGATGGCGACACGCTGCTGCTGGCCGCCGGACAGCTGCGACGGCATTTTGGAGGCCTGCGAGGCCACGCCGACGCGGCCCAGCAAATCCATGGCCAGGTCTTCGGCTTCCTTCTTGTCCATGTGGCGCACCTTGATCGGCGCCAATGTCACGTTTTCCAAAATGGTTTTGTTGGCGAACAGGTTGAACGATTGGAACACCATGCCCACTTCCGCACGCAGTTTGGCGAGTTCCTTGCCTTCCTGCGGCAGCGGTTTGCCGTCGATGCGGATATCGCCGGAATCGATGGTTTCCAGACGGTTGATGGTGCGGCACATCGTGGATTTGCCGGAGCCGGACGGTCCGACGATGACGAGCACCTCGCCTTTGCGTACGGTGAGGTTGATGTCCTTGAGCACATGCAGATCGCCATAATGCTTCTCGACATGGGTCAGTTCGACGAGCGGCCTGTTATCCGCTCCCGCGTCCGGCATGATGGGACGCTTCGCTTCGGTTTCTTTCATTTCAGACATAAAGGGCAGTATAAGAAAGCAATGCGAAATTCATGTTTCCTATACTGCCCGTTCACATCATTTCGTCCGGAATATGAGACATTTCATACCGTTTGACGAACATATTCATCAAACGGATCGCCGCCGGAGCAATGTCACAGCACCTTGGAGAGGAAGGTCTTCAATCGTTCGCTCTTCGGATGGTTGAAGATCTCGTCAGGGGTTCCCTCTTCCTCGATCACGCCGGCATCGGTGAAGATGACCCTCGTGGCCACTTCGCGTGCGAAGCCCATCTCATGGGTCACCAGCACCATGGTCATGCCTTTGGCGGCAAGGTCGCGAATCACTTCGAGCACATCGCCCACCATTTCCGGGTCGAGCGCGGATGTCGCCTCGTCGAACAGCATCACCTTCGGATTCATCGCCAGCGAGCGCGCGATCGCCACACGCTGCTTCTGCCCGCCGGACAGCGATTTCGGCATGGCGTCGGCTTTTTCGGCCAATCCTACGGTTTTCAGCAGTTCCATGGCGTGCGCGCGGGCCTGCTCATCCGTTTCATGATGCACCAGTTTCGGTGCGAGGGTGATGTTGTCGATCACGCTCATGTTGTTGAACAGGTTGAAATGCTGGAACACCATGCCCACCTGCTCGCGCACCTGGTCGATGTTCACATGGCTGTCCGTCAAATCGTGTCCGTTGACCACGATCTTGCCGCCGGTGGCCTGTTCGAGTCCGTTCAGGCAACGCAATATGGTGGATTTGCCGGCGCCGGACGGTCCGATGATGCAGATCACCTCGCCTTTGCGCACGGTCATGTCGACGCCTTTGATGACCTCGGTCTGCCCGTAGCTTTTGTGCAGATCCTTGACGTCGATGATCACGTCGTTCTCGTTCATCGGTTCACCTTCCTGTCCACGATGTTGGCCAGCCACGTCAGGATGGTGATGGCCACGAAGTACATGACGCCGACGATCAGCAGCGTTTCGGTTACGCGGAAGTTCGCCGCGTACAGCTGCTGCGCCTGGTACAGCAGCTCACCGAAGCCGATGGCGAGCAGTAGCGAGGAGTCCTTGATCATGATGACCAGCTGGTTGATGATCGAAGGCATGGCGATTTTGCTGGCCTGCGGCAGAATCACTCGGCGCATGGCCTGCCTGTGGTTGAGTCCCAGCGAACGTGCGCCCTCCATCTGTCCGGAATCGACCGATTGGACTGCGCCACGCACGATTTCCGCCAGGTACGCGCCGGAGTTGAGCGACAAGGTCAATGCGCCGGCGACCCAGATGTTCACGCTATGTCCGATGAGCTGGGGCACGCCGAAGTAGAAGAAGAACGCCCACACCAGGATCGGGGTGCCGCGGAACACCGCGATGTACACATTGGCCAATCCTGCGGCGATTTTGCTTTCCGAAACCTTCATCAGGCCGAACGCGACGCCGAGCACCAATGCGATCGCGAAGGAAAGCAACGTGATCAGCAGCGTGTTCCTCAAGCCCGTCAGCAATGCCGGCATCGACTGTTTGACCAGTCCGAGGAAACCGACCTTCTGTTGTTCGGCGCTGTCGTCGCCATTGTCGGTGATCATGCCGGAAATCGATTTGGCCTGCTCTTTCGCGCCTTGCTTGCCAAGATATTGTGCGACGATTCGCTCGTATTCTCCCGAAGCGATCATCTTGTTCAATCCATCGTTGATGGCGGCCAGCAAATCTGCGTTCATGCCTTTGTTCACGGCCATGCCGTATTCGCCGTGCGGCACCTTCGGAGTCACGATTTTCAGACCGTTGTTCTGCGATACGCCATATGCCAGTACCGGATAATCGTCGAACACCGCGACGGCATTGCCGGATTTGACCATCTCGTACATGGTTGAGGATTGGTCGACGGAAGTCACCTTGTAACCGTACTTGTCGGCATGCTGTTTGGCGTACGATTCGCCCTCCGAGCCGGTTTTCGCCACAACCGTCCGGCCTTTGAGGTCCTTATAGCCGGTGACGTCGTCGTTGTTGGCCGCGACGGCCATCTGGATGCCGGATTGGAAATACGGATTCGAGAAATCATAGGAGGCTTTACGCTCGTCAGTGATGGACATGCCGGCTATGACGACGTCCACCTGGTTGGAGCTTAGGGCCTGCAACGCGGCGTTGAATCCCAGCGACTGTATCTCGACCTTAAAGCCCTCTTCCTTGGCGATGCCTCGGATTAGCTCCATGTCGATGCCGGTCATCTTGCCGTTCTCACGGTATTCGAACGGTGCGAACGTGGTGTCGGTGCCGATTTTATATGTCTTGCCCTTGACCGAGGCCGGATTGCCAGTTTCGGAGGCGAGCGCATGCGGAACGGTCGTCATGAATGCCGCAAAGACCACGGCGAGCACGGCGAACAGCGCGCATATGCGCATGCCGACCGCGTTCAGTCGCTTCTTGTCCTGTGTTTTCGATTTCATACCGCGCTTCAACCCTTTCTGGTTGCCGGATAATCAAACACGCTCCACTGTAATGACAGCGACGGAAAATAGACAACGCGAATAATGAAAAATGTCCGAGCATCATTGATGTTCGGACATTTTTCATTCATCTATGGGCGAAACCGTATCAGTCCTCGTCCTCATCCGGATCGTAATCGACACCGGTCTCGGCGCGCTGCTCAGCGGAGATCGGAGCCGGAGCGCCGGTCAGCGGATCGCGGCCGCCGCCAGCCTTCGGGAAGGCGATGACGTCGCGGATGGAGTCGGCGCCAGCCAGAATTGCGGCGGTACGATCCCAGCCGAGGGCGATGCCGGCGTGAGGC
>OLPL01002142.1_pt1 | contig 10523 bp, 11 predicted proteins | sample 1673211 | NCBI WGS metagenome assembly OLPL01 (sample SAMEA3136766, study PRJEB25190) | human gut metagenome | reverse complement strand
TCAGGCCCAGCTCCTCACCGCTGCACAGCATACCGTTGGACTCGACGCCCATCAGGGGCTTCGCCTTGATTTTTACGCCGCCGGGCAGCGTGGAGCCGTCGAGTGCGGCGGCGGTGTGCATACCGGCGTAGACGTTGGGTGCGCCGGTGGAAATCTGGATGTCGTGGCCGTACTCGCCGCAGTCAACCTTGCAGATGTGCAGATGGGTGCCCTCCTGCGGGACACACTCGGTCACAACACCGACAACGACCTTGGAGATCTCGCCGCCGAGGTCGATCAGCTCCTCGACCTCAAAGCCGCAGCCAAAGAGCTTGTCCTCAAGCTCCTGCGCGGTGACATCGATGTCAACATATTGCTTCAACCAGCTGAATGGTACTTTCATACTCTGTACTCCTCCCCTGTCAATCCTCGAACTGCTTCAAGAAGCGCAGATCGTTTTCAAACATCAGGCCGATGTTGTTGATGCCGTATTTGAGCATGGCGATACGCTCGATGCCGATGCCAAAGGCAAAGCCGGAATAGACGTTGGGGTCAATGCCGCAGTTCTCCAGCACGCTGTGGTGCACAACACCGGCACCCAGGACCTCGATCCAGCCGGTGTGCTTGCACAGCGGGCAGCCCTTGCCGCCGCACTCGAAGCAGGAAACGTCGACCTCGACGCTGGGCTCGGTGAACGGGAAGTAGGACGGGCGCAGACGGGTCTTGACGTCAGCGCCGAACAAAGCCTGGACGAACTTGTCCAGCATGCCCTGCAGGTCGCACAGGGTGATACCTTTGTCCACGACCAGACCCTCCATCTGATGGAACATTGGGGAGTGGGTGGCATCGGAGTCAGAGCGGAAGACGCGGCCCGGGACCAACACTTTGATGGGGGGCTTTTCCATATCCATCACGCGGATCTGGCCGCCGCTGGTCTGGGTACGCAGTACGATGTCATCGGCCACATAGAAGGTGTCCTGCATATCGCGGGCGGGGTGATTCTTGGGTACATTCAGGCGGGTGAAGTTGTGGTCGTCATCCTCGATCTCGGGACCTTCGTAGATCTCAAAGCCCATGCCGGCAAAAACGTCGACGATCTCGTTCTTGACGAGAGTGATGGGATGCAGGCTGCCGTTCAGGCGAACCTTCGGGGGCATGGTGATGTCCACGGTTTCGGCGGCGTTGCGGGCAGCCAGGGCAGCCTGCTCCACCTGGACGGACAGGGCCTGATACTGGCCCTCGGCCCACTGCTTGAACTCGTTGATGGTTTTGCCAACGGCAGGGCGATCCTCTTTGGGCACATCGCGCAGGGACTTGGTCAGCCCGGCAACAGCGCCGTTTTTGCTCAGGAATTTCTGCCAGAAGTCCGACAGCTGTGTCTGATCGGTGACAGCGGCGGCAGCTTCTTCAATCGCCGCGCGCAGCTCTTTGATTTTCTCTTCCATAGTACACCTCTGTTTATGGGTCTTGCGGGACAAAACAAAAAGGCCTCGTCCCTGTGCTTGTCAGGGACGAAGCCTTGCACATCAAAACTCCGCGGTACCACCCGTGTTCCGCGCAAAAAGGCGCGGCACTCTTTAACTGCCGGTAACGGTGCAGAGCCGTTGCGTACTACTAAGCGGGTATGCCGTTCACGCGCACCACTCAGGAGTGAACTTCGGCGCGGGGGCTTGGGGGCGGCTTGCAGCCGGTGACCGCTCTCTCTGGTCCGAAACGAACCGCGCGTACTTTCTCCGTCAATGTGTTTTAACGAATACGGATTTAGTATAGCGGTTTCGGCAGGATTTGTCAAGGGCGGTTTAGCTGTCGCGGCGGCGGCCAAGCAGACGCACCACGTACAGGAAGATATTGATGAAGTCGAGGTAGAGGTTCAGTGCACCGATAATGGAAGCCTTGTGCAGCATGGCTGCATCACCGCCGAAATAGGCGTAGTGATGCTTGAGCATCTGGGTATCATAGGCGGTCAGACCCATGAACAGGAACAGACCAACGGCGCAGAGCAGCAGATCACCAATGCCAAAGCTGAAGCCAAACAGGCTGAACAGGCTGCCAACCAGGGAGCAGATGATCATGGCGATCAAACCGCCCATCAATTTGGGGCCCCAGCCGACCAGGCTGCGGTTAGTGGTAGCACCGTACACGGCCATAACGCCGAAGTAGACAGCGCCCACCAGGAAGGCCAGCACCAAGCTGCCCAGATCATAGATCAGGAAGATGGAGCAGAGGTTCAGGCCGTTGAGCGCCGCATAGGCAAAGAAGATGCCAGTAGCGGTGCCTGGCTGCAGGCTGGTGACACGGGCAGACAGTACACCGACCAAAATCAGCTCTGCAATGCAGGTGATGAAGAAGACGCCGCTGTTGATGAAAGCATAGACCAAACCGGTGGAAATAGCACCGATGGCCACGGCGAAGGTGACCAGCAGACCGGCAAACATCCAGCCGAAGGTCTTGGTCATATATTGATTTAAGGTTCCAAACGGACTTTCAGCATAAGAAATATCATTGTAATTCTGATACATGGTTGAAATCCCCTTTCTGTATGAAGTATTATACTGTTATTGGGATGTCAATTCATCACAAAACTATTAAGAACCATGGATAAAAGGTGAAAAATGTCTGATTTGTACGGAATTTATCTGCATATTCCCTACTGCCGGGCCAAATGCCGGTATTGTGATTTCTACTCGGCTCCCGGTGCGCGGGGAGTGCCGCAGGCCTATGTGAGTGCGCTGCTGCGAGAGCTTGCAAAGAACGACCGCCGCCCGGATACGCTCTACTTTGGCGGCGGGACGCCTGCCCTGCTCTCGCCTGCCCAGGTAGAAAGCCTGATTGCGGCGGCGAATCCTTTGCCTGAGGCGGAAATCACGCTGGAGGCCAACCCCGATGTGGTGATGCAGGAAAGTTTGGAAGGCTTCCGCGCGGCAGGGGTGACGCGCATCAGCTTTGGCGTGCAGAGCGCCAGCAATGCCCAACTGCGGCGGCTGGGGCGCACCCATACCGCCGAAGGGGCCGCACAGGCACTGGCCTGGGCGCGGGCGGCAGGTTTTGAGGAAATCTGCGGCGACATTATGCTGGCACTGCCGGAGTACAGCAACGCCGAGTTTGATGCTACGCTTGCCTTGTTGCAGGACGGCGGCTGTACGCATATTTCGGCTTACCTATTAAAGGTAGAGCCGGGCACGGCGTTTTACCGCAACCCGCCCGCGGGCCTGCCTGACGGCGACGCGGCGGCGGACTTTTATTTATATGCGGTGGCCCAGCTGGAAAAGGCCGGGTACCAGCAGTATGAGATCAGTAACTTCTGCCGCCCAGGCCATAAGGGACGGCACAACCTGCTGTACTGGGATTGCTGCGACTACCAGGGCTACGGCCCTGCGGCCCACAGCTGTGTGGGCCGTGTACGGAAATACTGGCCGGACAATGTGCAGGCGTTTATTGAGGGCACTGCCGCCGAAGTGATGGAGGGCGATTGCACGGCCGAGGATTTTTTGCTGATGCAGCTTCGCCTGCGCAGAGGGTTAAGCTTAGCCGAATACGGCCGCTGGGGTGGCAGCTTTACCTCGGCGCAGAAACAGTTTATCCGCCAGTGCGTGGCCCACGGCTACGCCGAGTTTGACGAGGAAACGCTTCGCCTTACTCCCGCCGGTATGGTGGTACAGAACTCTATTTTGACCGAATTGATGTGAAATATAAAATGCCGCCTCTGCCTTTTTTGAGGGCAGGGGCGGTATTTGTATGCGTTTAAATTTCTCGGATAGGCCAGCCGAGCAGCTCGACAGCGGTGCGATCATGGGTGACCAAAATCGTGGGCCGCTCCCCTGCCAGGCGGCGGGTAACGGCGGCGGCATCCCGCACCAGGTCGGCATCCATGCCGGTGAAGGGTTCGTCCATCAGCAGCGTTTGGGCATCCTGGCACAGCAAGGCGCGCAGCAGGGCGGCGCGGCGCTTTTGCCCGCCGGAAAGCTGCACGGCAGGCAGACGCAGGTCAGCCTCGGTAAAGCCAAGGGATTGCAAGTCGCTGCGGGCCTGGGCGGCGGTCAGACCGTGGCCTGTCAGCACAAGGTTGTCTACGGCAGTCAGCTGGGGGCAAAGACGGTCCTCCTGAAAGACGACGGCAGGGGTCACCACGCCGGCGACGGTGCCGCTGTCGGCGGTCTCCAGCCCTGACAGGATGCGCAGCAGCGTGGTTTTTCCACAGCCGGAAGCGCCCATCAGTACCATGGGGCAGTCTACCGTCCAATTGAAATTTTGCAGCACGGCGTGGGTGCCGAAGTTTTTGCAGAGGTTTTCGATAACGATACTCATGCCTGCACCTCCCCGCAAAGACGGGCTTTTACGGCCCGCAGCAGCCGGGCGGCTACGGTGGACAGCAGCGCCGAAAGCAGCACGATGACCAGCGTCCAGGCGAACACATCGGGCGTGGACAGAGTGATCTTGGCGCGGTAGAGAGCGTCGCCGACCGAATGGTCCGGCAGGCCGATGACCTCGGCCGAGACGCCGCTTTTCCAGCACATGCCCATGGCGGCAATGCAGCTTTCACAAAACGACGGGAAAATGCCGGGCAGCCAGATATACCGCAGCCTAGTGATGGGCGGCAGGCGGTAGACATGGGCCATCTCCAACAGTTGAGAGTCCGTATCAGCAATGCCGCCCTGCACCCCGGCGTAGACCACCGGCAGCACATGGGTAAAGCTGACTACCACCGAAAGGTTGGCACTGCGCACCCACAGCAAAGCCAGGATGACAAAGCTGGCTACTGGCATGGCGCGGATAAGCTGCATGGCAGGCTCAATAAAAATGCGCACCCAGCGCCAGCGGGCACCCAACGCACCCAGCACCAGCCCACCGACGACCGCCAGCAGGAACCCGGTCAATATGCGCAGAGCACTGAACACGATGCGTTGCCAGAAACCAGCTGTAGGCACCAGCTGAGCCAGCGCCTGCAGTGTTTGTATCGGTGTGGCGAGAAATAACCCGCCATGCCCCAGAGAGACAGCCGCCAACTGCCAGACCACGATCCATGCGGCCAGGGCGGCGGCTCGCTGCCAGAATTTAACCGGCATAGTAGAAGTCGTCAGCCGGCATGCTGCCACCCACACTGGTGGGGTCAGCGTCGAACAGGACCTGATAGTAGGTGGTCAGGTCGGTTTTCATCTGGTCGCCGGTCTCGAACACGATATTGCACTGGGGCAGGGCCTTCTGGGCCAGGGCAGCCTTGGCAACGATGCCGTACTCCTCGCACAGGGCGGCAGTGCCTTCAAGATCGGTGTTGGCGGCGTCCACGCTGGCCTGGTAAGCGTCCATGAAAGCGACGAAGCGGTCGGCATCGGCCTTAACGGCATCCTTGCGGACGACCAGAACGCCGGTGACCAGCTTGGAACCGGCGACCTTCTGCCATTCCTCGTTCATATCCAGGGCAACGCGCAGGCCCTCGACCTGGGACAGAGCGCTGGTCACGAAAGGCTGGGGCAGCATGGCGATGGTGGCCTCGCCAGCCTGGACCTTGCTCAGAGCCTCGGTGGCTTCGCTGCAGTACTCGATGGTGACATCGTTGTCGGGGTCGATGCCGTTCTCGGACAGGACATAGCGCAGGACATACTCCGGCGTGGTGCCCTTGCCGGTGGTGACGAGGGTCTGACCCTTGAGATCAGCGACGCTGTTTACGGTCTCACCATTTTCGACGATGTACAGCACGCCCAGCGTGTTGACGCAGGCAACCTCAACGGCACCGTTGGTCTTCTGGTACAGGGTAGCGGCTAGGTTAGCGGGCACAGCGGCGGCGTCGATATCACCCTTGACCAGCAGGGGCACGACCTCGTCGGCAGCACCGTACATGTTGAAGTTGACCAGGTCGGCGGCATCGTCAGCTGTCAGCATGTTGACCAGGCCCATGGTGGTGGGGCCTTTCAGGCCAGCTACGCGCAGGGCAGTGGTCTCGGCAGAGGTTTCGGGGCTGGCTTCCTCCTCCATGGTGGAGACGGCTTCGGTAGAAGCGGACTCGGCGGTGGATTCAGCCACAGAAGATGCGGATGCGCCGCAGCCGGCCAGAGATGCGCAGAGCGCAAAGGCGGCAACAGCAGAAAGAATACGTTTCAGTTTCATGATTTTCTGTTCCTCTCTTTTTGGGATGCTGATAGAAACATCTCTTGCTTTTGCTGCCCCACTATACTATAATAAATAGAAAATGTCTGTTGCCTGTGCAACATTCTTGAGAGAGGACCCCTGCATGGAGTACACCCCTTATTTTGATACATTGCGCAAGACCCGTCTGCTGCGCGGTATGACGGATGCGGAGCTGACCCTGCTGACGGAAAGCCTGGCCCCGCGGGTGCGCCGGTACGATAAAGGCGAACTGTTGCTGATGGCCGGGTACGAGACGAAAGACGTGGGCATCATTTTGGAAGGCGAGATCACAGCCACCAAGCCGATGCCTGACGGTACGCCCATCACGATGGCCCGCATGGGGCCGGGCGGCGTGTTTGCCGATGTGCTGGCAGGCGGTCGCAGCAAAAGCCCGGTCAACGTGACGGCGGCTGTTCCCTGCCTGGTGCTGTACCTGCCCTACGATGGTATGCTGCGGCCAAGCGGAGAGTTGAGCGCCGCCCACTGGAAGCTGCTGCAGAACTGGCTGGAGACGATCAGCGGGAAATATTTTTCGCTGGACTGCCGCCTGGAATTACTGTGCTGCAAGAGCCTGCGCGGGCGCATCTGCCTGTGGCTGCTGGAACAGCGCGACCAGACCGGCAACGACACCTTTACTATCACGATGACCCGCGCGGAACTGGCCGCCTACCTGAACTGTGACCGCAGCGCTTTAAGCCGCGAACTGAGCCGCATGCAGGAAGACGGCCTGATCGAGCTGTTCCGCAGCACCTTTAAACTACCCGACCCGGATCGGTTGGCGAATGAAATGTGAGGAGTCCCCATGCCTTTTATGAATACCGTGCGGGCCCGCTGGAACGCGGCGCGCAATTGGCGGCCAGAAAAAGAGAAACGCTGGCATTATGCCTTTTTGATCTTTAGCTGGGCATGTTTTGTTTTCGCCTGCTGGCGCACCTGGCAGGTCGTCTACGGGCGGATGTATTATCTGCTGGATTCCGATATGTCCAGCGAGCTGGTCCTGTCCCATTTGCTGCGGCAGGAGCATAAAATCGTTACGCAGGATTGGTTTTACTCTACCGAGCTACGGGTGTTCAACATCCATTGGGCCTTTACCCCGCTGTTTTTCCTGTTTGACAACTGGCTGAAGGTTCGGCAGATTGGTACGTTTATCGTGCTGGCACTGATGGTCGCGTCCTGTGCGTACTTCTGCTGGCAGGCGGGCATACGGCAGTTGTTCCCGCTGGTTGCCGCGCTGATGATGACGCCGGTCAGCGATGCATACTTTCGTATTTTGTTGCTGACGATCAGCTACCCGCCCTACATCACGGCAACGTTTTTCACGATGGGGCTGCTGTTCCAGTACATGAAAACGCCGCGCCGCCGCACACGGGTCATCCAGCTAATGATAATAACGGCTTTTGCGGTGCTGCTGGGCACCAACGGGCTGCGCCAGTTGCTGATCTTGTATCTGCCGCTGTTTCTGGGCGCGCTGCTGCTGGCTGTGCTCCGTTCTCCCGCGCAGGCAAGCGACACCCTGCCGGAGTTGGACACCCAGACAGGCCGGATGCTGTTCGGCAGCACAGCGGCGCTGCTTGGCGCGGGCATCGGCTGGCAGATCAATGCAAAAGTGCTTCGCCACATTTACCACTACACCAGCCAGGAGGGTGTACAGTTCAAGGCGTTTGAAGGCACAAGGCTGGAACGGCTGCTTACCGGCTGGCTGGAGAGCTTCGGCTATCAGGACAGCGGGGACATAACCTCGACCAATCTTTTTTACAATGCATTCTGTTTTCTAGCGCTGTTGGTACTCATTTGCGCGTTTGTTTCTTTGGTGCGCCGCCCGCAGGATTACACTCTGCCGGAAAAGCTGATCTACGTAATGGCACTGATCGCTTTTGTAATTTACCATGGGCTGTACCTGTTCACAGACATGGTCTATTACACGCGGTACAATATCCCCATTGTGGTGCTGATGATGCCGGTGGCGGTGGATTATCTGTACCGCCTGCCGCGCTGCCGTTTCTGGCGGGGCGCGTGCATTGGCATGATGGCGGCCCTGCTGCTGTGGTGCGGCAACGACTATTACACAAAGCTTTGGCCGCGCAACATGACCGCCAACCACGAGGAAGCGGTAGCAGCCCTGCGTGTGGCAGGCTATACCGAAGGGTACGCGACTTTCTGGAATGGCAATATTATGGTGGAGCTTTCCAACGGTGCGTTTGACATTCGCGTATGGAACCCCGGCGAAGAACTGCAGGACCCGGATAATGTGTACCAGTGGCTGCAGGAGACCGACCATGTGGATACCCACCCGGAAGGCCCGGTGTTTGTGTTCCTGGAGCGCCACGAATTGCAGGATATTTTGGGGGAACACACCCTGGATAAAGGCACTGTGGAGTTTGAAAACGAGAATTATATCGCCTACGGCTATCCCAGCTACGATGAAATGCGTGCTGACTTTTTTGATTAAGTGAGGATTCAACTATGAATGACCGCAAAGACCCGATCCTTTACATTGTCATCCCCTGCTATAATGAGCAGGAGGTGCTGCCGATTACGGCACCGCTGTTTTTGCAGAAAATCAACGACCTGGCAGCGGCTGGGAAGATCAGCCCCGACAGCCGGGTGCTGTTTGTGAATGATGGCTCTAGGGATCGCACCTGGGAGATCATCAACGAGCTGGCGGCCAGTGATGAACATTATGTCGGTATCTGTCAGAGCCGCAACCGTGGGCACCAGAACGCTGTGCTGGCGGGCCTGATGGAGGCAAAAGACCGCTGCGACATCACAATTTCCATCGATTGTGACGGCCAGGACGACATCAACGCCATGGACGGCATGGTGGATGCTTATCGGGACGGCTGCGATGTGGTGTACGGTGTGCGCAGCAAGCGCGATACCGATACTTTCTTTAAGCGTTTTACCGCCGAAAGTTTTTATAAACTGCTGAACGCCATGGGGGCTGAGGTGGTGTACAACCACGCTGACTACCGCCTGATGAGCGCCCGTGTACTGCAGGAGTTTGCCAAGTTCAAAGAGGTAAACCTCTTCCTGCGCGGCATGGTGCCGCTGGTTGGCTTTAAGTCGACCAGCGTAGCCTACGAGCGCCACGAGCGCATTGCAGGTGAGAGCCACTATCCCCTGTCCAAGATGCTGTCGCTGGCCTTTGACGGTATCACCAGCCTGTCCATCAAACCCATCCGCTTTATTACCGGGTTCGGAGTGATCGTGGCACTTATTAGCTTTATTGGTGTGATCTGGGCCATGGTGGAGGCCATCCTGGGGCTGACGGTCTCCGGCTGGGCCAGCATGACCAGCATTATCTGCTTTGTGTCCGGCGTGCAGCTGATCTGCCTGGGTGTGATTGGCGAGTACATCGGCAAAATCTACATGGAGACCAAGCACCGCCCGCGCTACATCATCAGCGAGACGACCCCCAACTTTGGGCAAACCAAGGAGGATAACGCATGAGCCGTCAGGTCTGGAAAGGTTCTACCCTGCTGAACCCGGAGCCGCCGGTGCTGGTGAGCTGCGGCAGCCCGGAAAAACCGAATCTTATCACCGTAGGCTGGTGCGGTACCATCTGCACCCAGCCGCCGATGCTGTCCATCAGCGTGCGGCCCGAGCGGTACAGCCACCATCTAATTAAGGAAAGCGGCGAGTTCGTCGTGAACCTGCCCACCGAGAGCCTGGTAAAGGCTATCGATTGGTGCGGCGTGAAAAGCGGCCGCGATGTGGACAAGTTTGCCGCCATGCATCTGACCGCTGCCCCCGCCGCCAAGGTGGGCACAGTGCTGCTGGAAGAAAGCCCGGTCAATTTGGAGTGCAAGGTGACACAGGTCATCCCGCTGGGCAGCCACGATCTGTTTTTGGCTGAGTGCGTAGCCGTGGATGTGGACGAAAAGCTGCTGGACGGAAACGGCAAACTCTGCCTGAACAAGGCAAAGCTGATCGTCTACTCCCACGGGGACTATCTGGCACTGGGCCGCAAGCTGGGCAGCTTTGGCTACAGCGTGCGCAAAAAGAAAAAGCCGATTAAAAAGTAATTTTGCTGTAAATAAAGCGGCAGGGAGCGCAAAGTGATGCGCACTTCCCTGCCGCTTTTGTTATAGGCAAAAAGAAACACCCCCGAAGCGGTGAAACTTCGGGGGTATTCCCGGTTAAAGGATGCCCTTGCTTTTCAGTATGCCGATGCCGACTACTGCGACAAGAGCGATAACGCATACAACGATGAACGCATCAATGTATTTCAGCGGAACTTTTGAGAATTTCTCATAGAAATTCTCAAAGGCGTTCAGCTGGCTGCGGTCGGGACGGTCCGATTTCTGTTCAGTCCCTTCAGGGGTAGTCTGTGGGGTCTCGTTTTTGATTTCATCTGCCATAGCGGATTACTTCTTGGCCAGGTACTTGCGCAGGTCAAGGGCAACGGCGATGACGATGAC
>OLPL01002117.1_pt1 | contig 10612 bp, 6 predicted proteins | sample 1673211 | NCBI WGS metagenome assembly OLPL01 (sample SAMEA3136766, study PRJEB25190) | human gut metagenome | reverse complement strand
ATGGCACCGCTGTGTACGGCCTGTTCCAAGGCACGATGTGCGGAAGGCCTGCCCCGGCGCAGATCGGATTCGTCGATGATGTCGTCATGCACCAGTGCGGCCGTCTGAAACACTTCAATGGCGCAGGCCAGGTCGATCATGGCGTCACGCCGATCAGGCGTCACGTCGCCGGCAAGAATATCGAAGGCGTCCAACGCGAGCAGCGCACGCAGTCGTTTGCCTCCTTGGCTGGAGGAGGCGGCTTGGTCCACAACCTGTTCCATCACCGGTTTCAGGGCGTCGGCAACCTCGTCGGTGGCGGGGGCGGCAGTCAGTTCCCGCACCAACTGAATGATGCGTGGCTCGATGATTTCGCGGTTGTTAGCAGTTGTGCACATGCCTAATAACTTATCCACAGGGTTTGAAGAACACAAGAACGTTGGGAATCAAGGGTTTTGAAGCTAGAACCACAATGGTCGTTTTTTCCTGCGTCATACGGCGTTTTCAGCCATAGTGGGCACACACCCCCTCGGCGCATGAGCTATCCGGCTCGGCGCGCACCACAACACCAATAGATTGCACACCATTAGTCAAGGAGGACATGATGAACAACAACACGCCGCACAAGCCGCGTAAGAGCCGACACGCCAAACGGCACGCCGCCGAGCAGACGGAGCCCTTTGGCTTTGACGAGTTGGAGACGAGATCACAGGAATTTCGCAATGATCGACGACTTCGAGGCGCGCAACAGGCTAATGCCGACTGGGTGGCCGAACCATTGGACGAATGGCTGTCTTGTCTTGATGCCGGGAACACCGACCTAGGCCGAGAGACGATGGCCGCGTTTGCGGTGGGCATGCGTGAGACCTTATCGATTCGTGATGCGCTGATTCTCTCGTTGGTTATTGATGAAAGCCGTTGCCCCAAGTCATGGCTTATGGAATTCGCGGCGCGACCGCATCTGGCGCGTACGAGAACACGAATGGGCGAGCTGCTGACTTGCGCATTCGAGGATGAAGGCATGATGCCGGATAAGGAGCGTTGCCATGCCGGCATCGGTATGTTGCTCGATATCGCCGAAGCCTCACCGGTGCCGTACTGCATACAGCCATTGGCCGTAATCGCCTACACCTTATGGTGGCTGGGTGATCCGCGAGCAATGGTGTTCGCCTTGCGATGCCTGCTGCTCGATGAGGATTGTTCGCTGGCGGCGATGATATTCTCAGCCGCCGATCGAGGCGTGGCACCGGCATGGTGCTCGGGCTGAGTGAACAGAAACGGCGGATTTCCGAGGTTTTACGCGCGATGCGCGGAAGGAAAGCGTGTGGTGATCGGCAACACGTCGGGCAACGATGTGGGAATAATCGTCCGTGGAGGGTGGTTTACTCACATAGTTGACGATTTGCCCTTGCCAGAAGTGGGCCCATGTGGTATATGCACTTCACGGCGAGAGATCAGGAGGAGCAGTTTTGGCCACGAAGGAAACGACGGCAACCAAGCAGACAGCCGAGTCCAGCGAGGAGACCGAGACCAAGAAGAAGGCCAGCTCTACGACCACCGCACGCAAGACTTCCGCCAAGAAGTCCAAGTCCGCAGAGCCCTCGAAAAAGACCACGCGCAAGTCCGCTGCGAAGAAAACCGCGAAGAAGGCCAAGGACGATGAGCTCGTCAAAGACGAGGACACTCAGGTCGATGACGAGCTTGATGACGATGCCGAGGTCAACGACGACGATTTGGACGTTGACGACCTCGACGAGGATCTTGACGACGTTGACGAAGACGATGCCGACGACGAAGACCTCGATGAGGACGATGCCGACGACGATGATGTGGAAGACGACGAGGACGAGGAAGAAGCCAAGTCCAAGGCACCCGAGCAGCCCAAGGAAAAGGGTGCCTACGTGGTCTCCGACACGGATGATGAGGAAGAAAACATCATCCCCTCGGGCAATCCGAAGCGTCGTGTGATTGCGGCCGGCGCAACCGCCGACCCGGTCAAGGACTACCTGAAGCAGATCGGCCGTGTGAGCCTGCTGAATGCCGAGCAGGAAGTCGACCTGTCCGAGCGCATCGAGGCCGGCCTGTACGCCCAGCACCTGCTCGACACCGAAAGCGAAGGCATGGAGTTCAAGCGCAAGCGTGAACTCAAGTGGGCCGCCGCCGACGGCAAGAAGGCTAAGCCAACCTACGACTTGTGGTCTCGCTCGCCAAGCGCTACACGGGTCGCGGCATGCTCTTCCTTGATTTGATCCAGGAAGGCAACCTTGGTCTGATTCGTGCCGTCGAGAAGTTCGATTGGAAGAAGGGCTTCAAGTTCTCCACCTACGCCACGTGGTGGATTCGTCAGGCCATCACCCGTGCCATGGCTGATCAGGCCCGCACCATTCGCGTGCCTGTGCACATGGTCGAAGTGATTAACAAGCTGTCCCGTGTACAGCGCCAGATGCTGCAGGATCTGGGGCGTGAACCTACGCCGGACGAGCTGGCCCGCGAGCTGGACATGCCGGTTGAGAAGGTGCAGGAAGTGCAGAAGTACGGCCGCGAACCGATTTCCCTGCACACCCCGCTTGGCGAGGATGGCGATTCCGAGTTCGGTGACCTCATTGAGGATACCGACGCCATCGCTCCGTCCGACGCCGTGGCCTTCTCCCTGCTGCAGGAACAGTTCAAGCAGGTGCTGGAAACCCTGTCTCCGCGTGAGGCCGGCGTCATCAAGATGCGCTATGGCCTGGAAGACGGCCAGCCGAAGACGCTGGACGACATCGGCCGTGTGTATGGCGTGACCCGTGAACGCATCCGTCAGATCGAGTCCAAGACCATGTCCAAGCTGCGCCACCCATCCCGTTCGCAGACCCTGCGCGACTTCCTGGATCAATGATCATCTGGCTCCCCTCTGTGAGGGGAGCCAAGCATTTGAAGAGAAAAATAGGACTGTATGCCCAAAGAAGAATACGGTGCCAAGGACCTAGCTGTTCTTGAGGGCTTGGATGCGGTACGCAAGCGTCCGGGCATGTACATCGGCACCACCGACTCGCAGGGTCTTATGCACTGCCTGTGGGAGATCATCGATAACTCCGTGGATGAGGCCTTGGCCGGCTTCTGCAACGATATCGTGGTCACCCTGCACACCGACGGTTCCGTGGAAGTCGCGGACAATGGCCGAGGCATTCCGGTGGATAAGGAACCGAAAACCGGCCTGTCCGGCGTGGAGGTCGTACTGACCAAACTGCATGCCGGTGCCAAGTTCGGCAACTCGTCTTATAACGCCGTCGGTGGCCTGCACGGCGTGGGCTCCTCCGTGGTCAATGCCCTGAGCTCCCGACTGGACGTCGAAGTGGATCGTGACGGCAAGACGCACCACATGACCTTCCACCAAGGTCACCCTGGCGTATACACGGATGCCGACCCGGCCAATCCGTCTCCCGATTCCCCGTTCAAGCGCACTCGCAAGAACCGACCCACCGAGCTGGAAATCATCGGCAAGGTATCTCCCAAAACCACTGGTACCCGTATTCGCTACTGGTATGATCCGGAGATTTTCAACAAAACCGCCGAATTCTCATACGAACAGCTCATCGACCGCGTGCGCCAGACCAGCTTCCTGGTGCCCGGCCTCAAAATCACCATCATCGACGAAAACGTACCGGAAACGGCGGCGACTGACACCGTCGAGGCCACTGATGACGCAACAGTCGAACCTGCGCAAGACCAGGCACCGGCCTTGGATGTCTCGTCCGACGATGCCGAGAGCCCGGCCGAGGAGGACTTCTCGCTGACGGCCGGCGACCAGGTCGTCGATGGCGCGTTCGGCGAACAGCCCGCGCACCCGCGCGTCGTGGAATTCCTGCACACAGGCGGCGTCAAGGACTTCGTCGACTTCCTGTCCAAAGGCGAGCCGATCTCCGACATCTGGCGCATCCAAGGCGAGGGCACCTATAAGGAGGAGACCCAGGCCGTGGGCAAGGGCGGTGAACTGCACGCCCAGGAAATCGAACGCACCTGCGGCGTGGATATCGCCCTGCGATGGGTCAACGGCTATGACACCACAATCATGAGCTTCGTGAACATCGTGGAGACGCCCGGCGGCGGTACTCACGTGGACGGTTTCATGAACGCCATCACCAAGCAGATTCGCAAGGCGGTGGAAGACAACGCCCGCAAGCTCAAGGTGAACATGAAGGACTCCGCCATGAAGGTGGAGCGCGACGATATCCAAGCCGGACTCGTGGCCGTGGTCACCGCACGCGTGGCCGAACCTCAGTTCCAAGGCCAGACCAAGGACGTGCTCGGCACCGCGCAAGTCAAGCCGATCGTCTCCAGAATGACCGATAAGCAGTTCGGTGAGATGATTACCGGCTCCAAACGCGGTTACAAGGAACAGTCCGGCCGCGTGCTGGAGAAAATCGTCGGCGAAATGCATGCCCGCGTGCAGGCGCGCAAGACCAAGGAAGTCACACGCCGTAAGAACGCGCTTGAATCCGCGTCCATGCCGCCGAAACTGTCCGACTGCCAGCCCGGCAATGACGATGTGGCCGAACTGTTCATCGTCGAGGGTGATTCCGCATTGGGCACAGCCAAGGCCGCCCGTAATTCCGGTTTCCAAGCGTTGCTGCCGATTCGAGGCAAAATCCTCAACGTGCAGAAGGCATCGCTCGCGCAGATGCTGTCCAACAAGGAATGCGCAGCCATCATCCAGGTGGTCGGCGCAGGATCCGGCGCAAGCTTCGACATCGAACAGGCCCGATACAACAAGATCATCATGATGACCGATGCCGATGTCGACGGCGCGCACATCCGCATCCTGCTGCTGACGCTGTTCTACCGGTACATGCGGCCGCTTATCGAATACGGTCATGTGTATGCCGCAGTGCCGCCGCTGCATCGTATCGCGTTGACGGGTACGCATAAGGGCGAGTACATCTACACGTATTCCGATGATGAGTTGGCAGGCAAACTCGCCGAGCTTGATAAAAAGCACATCGGCTACAACGAGGACATCCAGCGTTACAAGGGTTTGGGTGAGATGGACGCCGACCAGCTGGCCGATACCACCATGGATCCGCGCACCCGCATGCTGCGCCGTATCCGCATGGAGGACGCCGAACAGGCCAGCCACATCTTCAGCCTGCTCATGGGTGATGACGTGCCGCCGCGCAAGGCGTTCATCGTGGAGAACGCCGACGATTTCGACCGTTCCAAGATCGACACCTGATATTGCATGGCGATTGCGATTGGCGGGCCTTGCGTTACGGCGGAGACCCGCTTTTCGTGTATGCACGATAATGCAAAAACGTCGGTCGATAGTGCAAGATACAAAATACCGTTTGGTAGGTAACTTTGGATAAAATAGCGGAGTATTTTCGTGATTTTATTGCCGCAAACATAAAACATACAAGGAGCTGACTGTGGCCAATCTGCTGCTCGCCGTGATTTACATCGCCTTCATCAGTCTGGGCCTGCCGGACGCGGTGCTCGGCGCCGCATGGCCGACGATGAGCGGCGACCTGCATGCGCCGATTTCCTGGGCGGGTGGCATTTCCATGACGATTTCCGCCGGCACCATCGTGTCCGCGCTGCTATCAGACCGCATGACCTTGCGATTCGGTGCAGGCAAGGTCACGGCAGTGTCCGTTGCGTTAACGGCGTTCGCATTGTTCGGCTTCTCCATCTCGCCGAATTACTGGATGCTGCTGCTCTTCGCCATTCCGTACGGCTTGGGCGCGGGTGGCGTCGATGCGGCGCTCAACAACTATGTGGCAATCCACTACGAAAGCCGTCACATGAGCTGGCTGCACGCCATGTGGGGCTTGGGCACGCTGCTTGGCCCGTACATCATGGCAAGCGCATTGGGTGCCGGCCATGGCTGGGCGTGGGGCTACCGGACCATCTCCATTCTGCAGGTCGTGCTCACCGCGGTGCTGGTGCTGAGCCTGCCGTTGTGGAAGGCGCGTAAGACCGTCGAACCGCAGCGGACGAGTGAAACCTCTTCCGTGCAATCCGCGCAGTCCGAGCAATCGGAAGGGGAAACAGCTGACCGGCGCAAGCCGCTTGGTATTCGCGGTGTGCTCGCCATCCGTGGCGCCCGCGAGATCCTCGTGATGTTCTTCTGCTATTCCGCGCTCGAATCGACCGCCATGTTGTGGGCCAGCAGCTATATGGCGCTTGGCAAGGGCATCGACAAGACCACGGCGGCCATGTGGGGAAGCCTGTTTTGCATCGGCATCACCGTCGGACGTCTCGCCAGCGGTTTCCTGACCATGAAACTGAACGATCCGGCCATGATTCGTCTTGGCCAGGCGTTGGTGCTGACCGGCATCGTCATCATGCTCCTGCCGCTGCCGCACAATATCGGCACCATCGCGGGACTAATGGTCATCGGTTTGGGCTGCGCGCCGATCTATCCGTGCGTCATCCATTCCACTCCTGCTTATTTCGGCGAGGACAAATCGCAGGCCATCGTCGGCATGCAGATGGCTTGCGCCTATGTGGGATCGATGTGCATGCCGCCGCTGTTCGGGCTGATCGCGCAACATGTTTCGGTCAACCTGTTCCCGTTCTATCTGGTGGTGTTCCTGGCGCTGATGGTCGCCATGCATGAGACCTTGCGCCGCAAGTGCGGCGACCGTGCGGCCGCCTGACGACGCCATATGTGAGACGCTCGAATGTGTCAGCCGGGTGGTGTGCTCGAATGAGCCGACGACGGTGGATGACGAGCTTTCCGCCGGTTGTGGATGATGTCTGAAGGCGATGCCATAATCGAACGTATGTACGAATGCATGGACTTGTTCTCGGAGGCTACCAATGCCTGGTTCAAGCATGCGTTCAATGCTCCGACGGAGGCGCAACGTTTGGCATGGCCGGCCATCCGCTCCGGCGAGAACGTGTTGGTGGTGGCGCCCACCGGCTCCGGCAAGACATTGTGCGCCTTCCTTTCCGCAATCGACCGTCTGATGACGAAGGAGGGCGATGACTTATTGCGGACGTCCGGCGGTGGGGACGGCACGGCTGAATCCGATTGCAATGCCAAGAAACGCAAACCCGTCCGCGGCGTCAAGGTCCTGTATATTTCGCCATTGAAGGCTCTGGGCGTGGATGTGGCCAAGAACCTCCAAGCGCCATTGGCCGGCATCGCCGGACAGTGCGAGGCGATGGGATTGCCATCGCCGAAAGTCAGCGTGGGCATACGAAGCGGCGACACCACGCCGCAGGAACGGCGCAGAATCGTCAGCCATCCGCCGGATATCCTCGTAACCACGCCAGAATCGCTGTTCCTGCTGCTCACCTCCAAGGCGCGACGGATACTTTCCGCCGTTGATACCGTTATCGTGGATGAAGTGCACGCCATCGCGGGCTCCAAACGTGGCGCGCACCTGGCGCTGAGCTTGGAACGATTGGAAAGCCTTGCCGGCCGGTCTGTCCAACGCATCGGGCTTTCCGCCACTGTGGAACCGCCGGCCGAAGCCGCACGTTTCCTTGGCGGCACGCGGCCGGTACGCGTCATCAGACCCGAATCGCACCCCGACATGGATCTGAAAGTGGTGGAACCGCTTTCGGCCATGCGCGATCCCGTCTCCGACGACGCAGGGCGGAGGACAGGCGCCGTGAAACTTCCGAACCGCCATACCACGCATATTTCCGGGGTGAGCCCTGCCATGGAAACATTGGCGGAACGTAAAGGACTGACTTCGGTCGGGGGAGACGAACATACCTCACGGGTTTCGACCGGAGGTTCGGTATGGCCGGCCATCGAACGCAGCGTGCTTGACGAAGTGCTGAAACACCACACCACCCTCGTGTTCGTCAACTCCCGTGGCCTTGCGGAAAAACTCACCGCACGGCTCAACGACCTGTATGCGCAATTGCGCACATCCCGGAAAACTGGGTCTGAAACCGCCGTCAAAGCGGACGCAGGGCGGGATGCGCTGTCCGACCGTAGGCTTGGCCGAACGGACTTGAGTGTGTCGGACAACGCATCCCAGCCGGAGTCCACAGCCAGTGATTCCACCCAGCCGTATCCGGATCTGGGCTCCCCGGAAGGCCGTGAAGGCTTCGCCAAACACTACGATTCCGTGGTCGGCTCCACCACCATGCTGGTCTCCTCGCATGCGGACGCCGACGCGATCGCCATGGCGCATCATGGTTCCGTTTCCAAAGACCGGCGCAAACAGATCGAGGAACAGCTCAAACGCGGCCAATTGCGTTGCGTGGTCGCCACATCGAGCCTTGAACTCGGCATCGACATGGGGTCGGTGGATCTGGTCATTCAGATCGCACCGCCATTGTCCGTATCCTCGGGATTGCAGCGGGTGGGGCGCGCCGACCACAAGGTCGGGGGAGTCTCGCATGCGCTGTTCTACCCAATCACCCGAGAACAAATCATCGGCACGGCCGCAAGCATCGAATGCATGCGCTCCGGAGACATCGAAACACTGACCATTCCATGCAACCCCTTGGACGTGCTTGCCCAGCAAACCGTCGCCGCCGCGGCGATGGATGATCTGAAACCAGACGACTGGTACGTGACCGTGCGCAAGGCCGCGCCATTCGAAGATCTCGACAGAACCATGTTCGATGCTGTGATGGGCATGATGACCGGCGCCTACAACGGCGAGGATTTCTCCGCCTTCCGGCCACCACTGCAATACAACGAAGAGGCGGGTCTCATCTCCGCGCGCCCTGGCGCTCAACGACTGGCCGTGACCAGCGGAGGCACCATACCCGACCGAGGAACCTACACCGTGGTGCTTCCCGAAGAAGGCTCCGGACCGGGCCCACGCAAAGTGGGGGAGCTGGATGAGGAAATGGTGTACGAATCCCGGGTTGGAGACGTCATCACCCTCGGCACATCGACCTGGCAGATCCAGGAAATCACCCGGGACCGTGTGGTGGTGGTTCCTGCTCCAGGGCGTACCGCCCGACTGCCGTTCTGGCATGGCGAAGGCGACGGGCGGGACGCGGCATTCGGACGGTCCCAAGGCCGATTCATACGCGATATGGCGCAAGGACTACGCGCGGAAGTCTCGGACGGCATCGCAGGAGACAAGACCAGCCGATTCGACACGACAACAATCGCACGTCTACGTCGTGACGGATTGGACGACAACGCCATCGGCAATCTTGCCGACCTGCTTGCCGAACAGCGCGCCGCCACGGGAACGATTCCCAACGACCGTGAGCTGGTCGTCGAACGCTGCCAGGATGAAGAAGGCGATTGGCGTGTGATCGTCCACTCGCCATACGGCAGACGCGTGCACGAACCATGGGCCATGGCCATCACCACACGTATCAAACAACGATACGGGTTCGATGGGCAGGTATACGCGGCCGACGACGGCATCATGCCGCAAACCGAAGAGCACCTTGCCGTGCTTGAGCTGCTTGCCATCCCCACGTGCGTGGTAGCGCTGACGAAGTGCGACCTGGTAGACGGCGAATGGGCGGCGTTCATGGCCGACGAGGTGCGCGGGCGCCTGGCCGCAACGCCCTACGCAAACGCCGACGTGGTGCCGGTGTCCAGCCGCACGGGAGCAGGCCTCGACGAGCTGCGCGCGGCCGTCCAGAAAGCCGCGCATGCTACGGCGCGCCGCGCCACCTCTAGCACGTTGCGACTTCCCGTCGACCGTAGCTTCACCATCAAAGGTGCCGGCACCGTTATCACCGGCACACTGTGGAGCGGCATTGCCGCTGCTGGCGACGAAGTGGAGATCATGCCCGCCGGCACGCGCACGCGCATCCGCTCCGGCAAGCCCGTCGACGCTGCAGCAGCCGGCCATCGCACGGCGCTCAATCTGAACGCCGTGTCCACCGAGCAGGTGCGCCCTGGTGATTTCCTTTGCACGCCCGGAAGCGTGGTGCCCACCGACCACTTCGACGTGGACCTGACGTATTTGGGCACGCCGGGAAACGACAAGCCGCTGGAATCCGGCTCGCGCGTGCACGTTGCCCACGGCACGAAAGAACGCATCGGCCGCGTGCTACTCATGGACGGCTTGCCGTCCATCGCGCCAGGTCAAAAGGCGACGGCGCAAATTCGCACCGAGGAGGACCTGCCGGTGTCATACGGTGACCGGTTCGTGATTCGATCGTATTCTCCCGTCCATGTCGTCGGCGGCGGCGTGGTGCTGCGCGCCCACCCGCGCCGCACCACCACTATAAACGAAGGCGACAAGGCGCTGCTTGAAGCCCTGCGATCAGGCGATGAGGCCGCAGCTGTGCAAGCGGCGTTCGCTCAAGCCGAATACCCCGTCAACGCCGGCGAAATCGCCCAAGCAACCGGGCTTTCCGCGGCACGCGCGGCAAAAGAGCTTGCAGCGCTGGTCGAAGCCCACAACGCACAGCGCATCAGCACGGGAAACACGTCTGCCGAGCTGTTCACCACGAAGCGCCAGCTGCAAAAGCTTTCGAAGGCCATCGAGAACGCCCTGCTGAAGTTCCATGCCGCAAACCCTGCGGCCACGGGCATCGCAAAAGACGCCCTGCGCCAAAGCGTCATGCCCAAAGCCAGCGCCGAGGCATTCGCCGCCGTGCTGGCTTCCGCCCAAGCGTCCGGCCAGGCCGTTATGTGCGACGGTCTACTATCTCAAGAAGCTTATCATTTGGAATGACGATCAGTGTGTCTACACTTTCTTTTAAT
>OLPL01002114.1_pt1 | contig 10628 bp, 9 predicted proteins | sample 1673211 | NCBI WGS metagenome assembly OLPL01 (sample SAMEA3136766, study PRJEB25190) | human gut metagenome | reverse complement strand
TGTCAATGTAGGTTCAAAAAGAAAAGGGGGATCGAACATTCCAGGATTCGGTTTTCGTTGTTTTTATTATAAACCAGTATTTGTGCTTTTTCAACAGAAAATACATTTTCTTACTGATTTTATTATCAATTATTATTTGATCTTAAGGATATCCTTTACTGCTGCCGGCATATCCACTGCATCTACCACCCTGTCATGAAGAACCGGGGCAGTACGGATTTCTTCAACTGCACGTGGAACAGGTACTCCGGAAAGCGCACTTAATGCGTCTACAAGGCCAAAATCATCCAGATCTTTATGCTTCTCACCAAGTGCTTCCATAACACTTCTTGTGAATTTATACGGACTTGCAGTAGAGGCGATCACTGTCGGAAGATGATCCGCTGTCTCACTTACATACTTCTTATATACGCCGGCTGCAACTGCAGTATGCGTATCGATCACATAATTGCTGTTTTTGTAGATATCACTGATGGCCTGTGCAGTCTCATCTTCACTGCAGAAATTACCATAAAAATCAACAAGCTGTGCTTTCATCTCGTCAGTAATGGTATATTCGCCGCCCTCACTTAAGGATTTCATAAGCTCTGCACATTTTTCAGCATTTTCTCCGGTAAGACGATAGATCAGTCTTTCCAGATTGCTGGAGATCAGGATATCCATGGAAGGAGATGTCGTAAGGATGAAATCTCTCTTTCTGTCATAGGTTCCTGTGCGGAAGAAATCATAAAGAACACGGTTCTCATTCGATGCACAGATCAGCTTGTGGATCGGAAGTCCCATCTGTTTCGCATAGTATGCAGCAAGGATATTTCCGAAGTTTCCGGTAGGAACTACCACATTGATCTCCTGTCCGTCTTTGATCCTGCCATCGCGTACCAGTGATGCGTAGGCATATACATAATATACGATCTGAGGAACAAGACGACCGATGTTGATAGAGTTTGCAGAAGAAAACTGGAAGCCTGCCTGATCCAGCTCTGCTGCCAGCTCATGATCATTGAACATCTTCTTAACTGCAGTCTGGGCATCATCAAAGTTACCGGTAATACCTACCACATAAGTGTTGGCACCCTTCTGAGTTACCATCTGTTTCTCCTGGATCGGGCTGACACCATGCTTCGGATAAAATACAATGATCTTCGTTCCCGGCACATCTGCAAAGCCTGCCATGGCAGCTTTACCGGTATCTCCTGATGTTGCGGTAAGGATCACGATCTCATTCTTAACATTATTCTTCTTCGCTGCAGTTGTCATCAGATGCGGAAGAATGGAAAGTGCCATATCCTTAAATGCAATGGTCGCGCCATGGAACAGTTCCAGGAAATATGCCCCATCCGCTTCATGAAGAGGCGCGATCTTTTCTGTATCAAATTTGCTGTCGTATGCTTTGTTGATACAGTTCTTAAGCTCATCCTCGGTAAAATCTGTAAGGAAACGGCTCATTACCTCATATGCTGTCTCCTGGTAGGTCATCTGTGCCAGCTTGTCCATTGGTACATCCAGCTGTGGAATGCTTTCAGGCACGAACAGTCCGCCGTCCTCAGAAAGGCCCTTAAGTATGGCCATAGACGCTGTAACTGCCTGCTCTTTTCCTCTGGTGCTCTTGTACAATACCTGCATTGGTGTTCCGCCTTTCTATTGTAAGATATTCGTTTTCTTTTCAACGTTATCACATTATAGCATGGAATTATGGAAAATGCCACCACTTTTAAAAAAGAATCTGTCTTGCCCAATCCCCCCCTGTGATCAGACAGATATTCACAGCTTTCGGATAAAAAGAAACCGCCGGTCTGTTTCTGCCGGCGGTTGGTTCCTTCTGTACTGCATCAGTTCTTCCTATTTATATGTATAAAATTCATGGACCCCGTATTTAAAGAGCCTCTTCAGGTCCTTTTCAAACCATTTCACATTATGTTCCTCTGCTGCAGATTTCTGGATAAAGAACAGCGCACCTTCAGAATAATCCGTACCCTTCAGCGCCTGCTTGACCGCTTCCCTTGTTTCATCGGAAACTGCAACTTCATTGATCCTGCCATCATAGGTCGGTGAAAACTGTGGAACGCCGTCACTGTTATCCCAGACAACCTCTGTCACCGTATTCGGAAAATCTTCGCTTTTTACACGGTTCATGATGACATTGGCCACCAGAACACGGCCCTTGATATCTTCACTTCCTGCTTCTGCCTCCACGATCCTCAGAAGTGTATCATAGTCTTCATCTGACATCAGTGTGGGATTTTCTGCCAGTGTGATCGACCTTGCATCAAGTTCATTTACTTTGTTTTCCATAGAGGAGCTTACATTAAGATCTGCAGCAGTATTGGTTACTTTCTGTACTCTCTGGCCTACGATCACCTGCTCACAGGAGCTTCCGATCCTTGTAACCGTGCTTCCGGATAATGGTGTATCCGTAACTCCTGAAACCACACCTGCGATCCCGGTAGGAACAGCAACCTCTTCATAGGGAGAGCCCTCTCCTCCATCTGAAGCTGCATAAACCCTGCCTCCCTCACTTTCTGCAAATGTCCTTGTCCCCAGAGAAATAACCATCGCCAAAACTGCACATAATGTCAGCACTGCAAAACTGCGCGCGGAATTTCCTCCGGTTTTTCCATTTCTACGTTCATCCTGCACTCCGTCAGCCTCGCGTAAATCTTTCTCAACTTTCATAATCTCATTCCTTGCGTTTCATTTTCTGTAACAGCCCATAATCCTCCGATGCGACATCACAGCCCCCATTATCATCGCTTCCCGGATAAATACGGATCATTACGATTTCCTTTACATGTTTGTAACATTTTTGTAATGTATGGGAAAATTATATTTAATAATATTGAATATGTCAAGCTTTTTCCCGTATTTAACGCTTCAACGGCGGTATTTGTGTTTTATCCACACCTTATCCACATGTATTCCACATAAAATCCACATAAAATCGCAGAGTTATCCACACTCATGCCCTATTTCATTTCAGAAAAAAAAAGGCAGATAGCGTCTCCATCTCCGTCCAATGTTGTACACCCACTTTCCGGAAATCGTACTTCTATCTGCCTGTTTATCCTTTTTCAGAACAGTTTTTTCTTCTGTTATTTACAGATTTGATTATAATATTTTGTTTTCAGCCAGTCAAGGATTTTTGCTCGACCAGATCCGACACCTTATGCAAAACGGCACAATGCCTGCACGAAAAGTGTCGCATAAACACACAAATCGATACTCCAGGCTCCCAGAAACAGTCCCCATGGTGTTTCCCCGGCTCCTTCGGCAAACCGTTTGGGCTTCAGCGCAAGGATCAGCGGAAAAAGAAGCGGCAGAAAATACCGTCCCTGCACGCCCAGGATCTTATCGTAGCCATAGGCTGTCCACTGTCCGTATAACGTTACAAAGATCAGCGCAAATACCAGGAGACTGACTCCTCCCAGAATGCTCTTTACCGGAAGATCCAGACGGATTCCCGACATATCATCATTCCCGGAAACCTGAAGGACCAGGATCAGAAGATATCCCATTGCCAGCAGGGCACAGACAGGAATGTTCAGCCATCCAAGATTACTTCCTATCATTTCTGTAAGATAGGTCACACCAAAATTATCCAGGCTCCGCACAAAAGTCAGGACAAAGGCAGCCGGATCCTTCAGGATCCCCACAAGCTGTGCAGCTGTATCCACACCTGGCTGTGACTCACAGAGATATCGGGATGCAATGGCCAGCCAGCCGAAACTTAAGATCAGGATCACAGCTCCTGCACAGACCACATGAAACCAGTAATTTTTTCTGCTTTTAAACCGTTCTTTCGGGATCAGGAACAGGAGCAGGCAAAACGGCATGTAAACCACTTTGCAAAGACATAGGAATCCGGTCAGCACGTACATCCATATCAGCTGTCTTCTACTCATCACTTCTTTTTGTTTATATCGCATAGCCAGTACAAAGGCAGCCAGAGCAACCGTCAGAGCCAGGGCCAGGGCATCTGCTGACATGGAATTTGCTGACTGGATATTCACAGGTACCAGCCCCAGAAGTACGAGGAAATTTTTCCCAACAGGCGTCAGACGAATGGCAAAGAAAAAGAACAGTCCAAACATAAGCATATTGGCGATCCTTCCCGCATAGGCAAGAACCATCGGCCGGTCCGTAAACAGATCTGCAACGCGGATCCCTACTGCCTGGGGAAGATACGAAGTAGGTGCATACAAGGCTGTATTTCCAAATCCGTAAAACTGTGTTTTTTCCCGGTCGATACGCTGATCTGCATTCTCTCCGATATCCCATAATGATACATGATCCTTGGCGGAAAATTCCGGAACCAGGCCACTGTTAAACGTCCTTCCATATGAGAATAAGTCGTTTCCTCCGTTGCCTTCCGACGTCAGATATCCTCTAGAAACCTCATAGCTTCTCAGATAATGGCTGTACTCATCCGGCGAATTAAAGGCCGGAACCGCCGCCAGCGTACAGATACTCATAAAAATATAAACAACGGCAAACACCACTTCTGCCCGGAGCTGTCTGCGTTTCAGAAATGCAAAGATCACCAGCATCACAGCTGCCGCCGCTCCAATCACCAGAAACACCAGTGATTTTGGAAATGGCCTAGAAATGATCCGATAGGCAAGTGTCTGTGTATCATCCTTCTGGCTCACCAACCCTGCAGCCACTCCGGTATCCCCTTTTGCGCCATCTAAAACGATCCGGAATTTCTGCCCCTTACATTCCGTAAGCTTCTGGTCAAGCCGGAAATACGTGGTATCCCCCGACGATATGGTCAGTCTGCTGGCCTGCCAGCTCTGGATCTCCCTTTCATTCTGATACAGCGTTATCTGAAATGTTCCAGCAACCGATGCACTCTCTGTAGAAAGAAAAAGCTCCACACCGGACAGACGGTTCGTTTTGCAGGTAAACTCCTCTTCAAAGCTTCCTCCCGCACCGATCATAGACCAGGTATCCGGTCTTGCCTGCTGCTTTACATTTCCGAGGATCTCCGAATCACTAAGCAGATATGCGGAAAAGATCAGGATCATTCCCCATATCAACATATATTTCAGAGCGTTTTTCAGCTCTGCAGACAGGCTGTATGAGCTCCTGTTTTTTTTCTTATTTTTCATAATATCCCTCTTACTCACTGTTATTTTCACATTCCGCACTATTATAGCATCTGCACGGCAAAAAAAGAAGCTGCGTTTTATGGCAGCTTCTCATTTTTTGTAAACCTATCCGGAACCGGATGCTTATCGATTGTTGATCGCAGTTACCAATGCATCAATAGAGGCACGGATGATATCCTGATCAACACCCGCTCCCCAGGCAAGCGTTCCATCCGGTTTGCGGATTCCCACATAAGCAATAGCCTTGGAGGAAGAACTCTGCTCCAGAGCATGCTCCTGATAAGTCTCCAGTGTGTATTTCAGTTCGTAAGCTTTCTTCAGTGCATTGCTTACCGCATCCAGACGACCATTTCCGGAAGCCTCTGTAACGATGGTTTTTCCACGGAATGTAGAAGTAACCCGTGTTACGATGCCGTCTTCCTTCTGCTGGAAATGAACCTCATTGATGCTGTATGGTTCAACCACATTTTCGAAGGTAGATTTGAACAGACTGAAGATCTCGTCCGGATAAAGCTCTTTGTGCTTGTGATCGGACACTGCTTTGGCTGCATAGCCCATAGCCTCGCGCATTTTCGGAGGAAGGTTCAGGCCAAACTTTGTCTCCAGTATATAGCCTACACCGCCCTTTCCGGACTGGCTGTTGATACGGATAACATCTGCGTCGTAGTTTCTTCCCACATCTGTCGGATCGATCGGCAGATACGGAACAGTCCAGTGCTCCAGATCTCCGTTCTCTCTCCAGTGCATACCCTTTGCGATGGCATCCTGATGAGATCCGGAAAATGCAGCAAATACAAGAGCTCCACTGTACGGACTTCTTTCATAGATCTGCATTCCGGTACATTTCTCATAAACCTCGCAAATATGCGGCATATCAGAAAAATCAATCTTCGGGTCCACACCCTGGGAATACATATTCATACCAAGCGTTACAATATCCACATTACCGGTACGCTCACCATTTCCGAACAAAGTTCCCTCAATTCGGTCAGCACCTGCAAGAAGACCCATCTCGGAGTCTGCAACGCCACATCCACGATCATTGTGCGGATGAAGAGAAACGATCACGTTTTCACGGTATTTCAGATTATCACACATGTATTCCACCTGACTTGCATACACATGCGGCATAGAATGCTCAACCGTAACAGGCAGGTTGATGATCGCTTTGTTATCTGCAGTGGGCTGCCATACATCCAGAACCGCATTGCACACCTCCAGTGCATACTCCGGCTCTGTTCCCGTAAAGCTCTCCGGGCTGTACTCAAACTGAAAATTGCCTTCTGTCTCATCAGCCAGCTTTTTCAGAAGTGCAGCGCCATCTACTGCGATCTTCAGGATCTCCTCTTTTGATTTTTTGAATACCTGCTCTCTCTGAGATACGGATGTGGAATTGTATACATGAACGATCGCTTTTGGGGCGCCTTTAACAGCTTCAAAAGTCTTACGGATGATATGCTCTCTTGCCTGAGTCAGCACCTGGATCGTTACATCCTTCGGGATCAGATCCTGCTCGATCAGCGTACGGAGAAACTCATACTCTGTCTCAGAAGCAGCCGGAAATCCAACCTCGATCTCTTTAAAACCAATCTTTACAAGAAGCTTGAAAAATTCCACTTTCTGCTCCAGGCTCATCGGGATCACAAGTGCCTGATTTCCGTCACGAAGGTCTACAGAGCACCAGATCGGGGCCTTATCCACATATTCTTTCTCCGCCCATTTCATACATTTCACCGGCGGCATGTAATACTGACGTTTGTACTTGGATGGTGTCATCATTTTGTTTTCCTCCACTTTCTGTTTCCATTAAAATTTCTCTTTGGTTTCTGTTTTTGATATAAAGACATAAAAAAAATCTTCCGACTCTGCAGATTCTGCAAGAGACGAAAGACAACTGCTGTCCTACGCGGTACCACTCTTATTTCATGAATAAAAATTCACACACTTGACAGATACGGAATGTATATACATCCTTATATCCTCTCCGGATAACGGCGGACACCGTCTGCGTCTACTCTCTTATATAATATATAAAGATTTCAGGCAGATGCTCCGAGGCGAGTTCCACAAATCCCTTCCGCTACTTCTCACCGGCCAGCAGCTCTCTGTACTCCGTTCTCTTGTGTACTATTCCTCATCTACGCATTTTCTTTTTGAAACTGGTATTAGGATAACACGTTACAGTAAATTTGTCAATGGGATTTTATTCTTCCCCGTACTGAGTATTTTCGGTATTTCGCAGGTGTCATACCCGTAAACTTTTTAAAAATTCGGATAAAATAACTCTGATTTGAAAAACAGAGATATTCTCCGATCTGCGAGGCTGTATAATCGGAATAGGAAAGCATATTACAGGCCGCCTCAATCCTCTGTTTCTGAATATAGTCCACCATGGACATTCCTGTCTCTTTTCGAAATGTGCGGGAAAGGTAGGAGGAACTGATTCCGGCAGCTTTACTTACCTCTTCCAGAGTAATCGGATTATGAAGATGAAGATGAATGTACCTAACCGCACATTCCATTGCCCTGCTGTAACTGGGATTTCCGTACTTCCTGACTTCCTGTGCAAAACGTTCTGCCGCCTTTGCAGAAAGTTTTTCTATGGAATCCCTGTCTGCACATTCCTCGACTGTCTGAATATACCCGTCACTGAGAGAATATGCAGTTTCTTCCGGAACTCCTCCTTCAATTGCAGCTCTGGTAAACAACGTAATACCTGCAATAAACATATTTTTGCTGTTGCGGAGCTGGTCTTTCGAAAGAATTCCCGGAGTTCCATCCGGCTCTCTCTGCATAACAGAACGGATACGTTCCACCTGTCCGTTTTTTATTGCCTCATACTGCATTCGTTCACTGGCATAGGAAGTATGTTTCTGTAAATTTTCTCTTCTCTGAAACAACGCAGCTTCTCCTCTGTTTTCTGCCAGCAACGCGGCTGTTTTTTCTTTCTCTAATATGTCTTCTTTCATCTCCGTAACCCCTGGAAATTATTGCAAAATTTTATGATTTATGACAATATTTTATTATATTTTATCACTAAAAAATGCTATAGTCCATATTAAGAACAACATTCGGAGGTAATATTTTATGGAACGTGATTTAAAAAAAATCGTAAGCCAGATGACACTGGAAGAAAAAGCAGGCATGTGCTCCGGCCTTGATTTCTGGCACCTGAAACATGTAGACCGTCTTGGAATTCCGGAAGTAATGGTCAGCGACGGCCCTCACGGACTTCGCAAGCAGGATGACAAAGGCGACCATCTTGGAATGAATGACAGTATCAAAGCTGTCTGCTTCCCTCCTGCAGCTTTAAGCGCCTGCTCCTTTGACCGGAAACTGATGGAAGAAATGGGTGAAACCATCGGAAAAGAAGCTCAAGCCAACGATGTATCGGTGGTTCTTGGACCTGCAGTAAATATCAAACGTTCCCCTCTTTGCGGAAGAAACTTTGAATATTATTCTGAAGATCCATATCTTGCCGGTGAAATTGCCGCCGCATTTGTAAATGGTGTACAGTCCCAGCATGTAGGAACTTCCATCAAACATTTTGCCGCAAACAACCAGGAATACCATCGTATGAGCAACTCTTCTGAGGCAGACGAAAGAACTCTCCGTGAAATTTATTTTCCTGCTTTTGAAACTGCTGTAAAAAAAGCACAGCCATATACCTTTATGTGCTCTTATAACCAGATTAACGGAACCTTTGCATCTGAAAACAAATGGCTTCTTACAGATGTACTTCGAGGAGACTGGGGATTTAAAGGTTACGTGATGTCTGACTGGGGTGCAGTCAATGACCGTGTGAAAGGCCTGGAAGCAGGACTGGAACTGGAGATGCCTTCTTCCGGCGGCGCAAACGATGCCCTGATTGTTGAAGCAGTCAAAAACGGTACCCTGAAAGAAGAAATTCTCAATCAGGCTGTAGAACGCATTCTCCGTATTGTTTTTGAGTATGCGGATCATCGTGCCCCACAGGAATTTACCATGAAAAAAGATCACGAAGAAGCGCGCCACATTGCAGAAGAGTCCATGGTTCTTCTGAAAAATGCGGATGACATCCTTCCTCTGAAAGCTTCCGAAAAAGTCGCTTTCATTGGCGGCTTTGCCAAAAAACCTCGTTTCCAGGGCGGTGGAAGTTCTCACATTAACTGCTTCAAAGTTACAAATGCTTTTGACTCGGTTCCTTCTGATGCTCAGGTCATTTATGCGGAAGGTTTCCCGGCAGACAGAGATCTTTATGATGACACCCTTGCCGCAGAAGCATTAAAAACAGCCGGCAACGCAGATAAAGTTGTAATCTTTGCCGGTCTTCCGGACAGTTTCGAATCCGAGGGATACGACCGTTCTCATATGAGACTCCCGGAATGCCAGAACCGTCTTATTGCTGAAATCCTTAAGGTGCAGCCGAATGCCGTAATCGTTCTCCACAACGGCTCTCCTGTGGAAATGCCTTGGCTTTCCGATGTAAAGGGTCTTCTGGAAGCATATCTTGGCGGACAGGCAGGTGGTGCCGCTGTTGCAAATATCCTGTACGGAAAAGTAAATCCAAGCGGAAAACTGGCTGAAACCATGCCTCTGAAACTGGCAGATAATCCTTCCTACCTGAATTTCGGCGGTGGAGAAAAAGTAGAATACCGTGAAGGTGTATTCGTAGGATACCGTTATTATGATACCAAAGAGATGGAGGTTGCTTTCCCGTTCGGGTATGGTCTTTCTTACACCTCCTTTGCTTATGACAACCTCAGAATTTCCAGTGTGAATCCCACTGAAAAAGATACAGTCACCGTATCTGTAGATATCACAAACACAGGAAATGTGGCAGGAAAAGAGATTGTACAGCTTTATGTAAAAGATCTGACAGGTTCTGCTATCCGCCCGGTGAAAGAACTGAAAGGTTTCGAAAAAATTTCTCTGAATCCAGGTGAAACCAAAACCGTCACCATGACACTGGATAACCGCAGTTTTGCATGGTATCACACCGGAATACACGACTGGTTTGTGGCAAGTGGTGATTATGAAATCCTCATTGGTGCTTCTTCCAGAGACATCCGTCTTTCAGAAACCATTCATATGAACAGCAGCCAGGAAATCCCAATGCACATCCATATGAACACAACCCTCGGCGAACTGTTCCGCAATCCAAAAACTGCAGACACCGCCAAAGATCTCACAAAGAAATATCTTCTCTCTTTAAATGGCGGAGAAGAAACTGCTTCTGAAGCCGCATCCGAAGCCATCTCCGAAGAAATGACCCAGGCCATGACCGATTCCATGCCATTACGTGCATTAATGAGTTTCGGCGATTTTTCAAGGGAAGAACTTACAGATATTATCGAAAAACTGAATAAGCTGGCATAAATACCATTCTATAAAGAGGTGTTGTCCCTGAATATCTCAGGACTTCACCTCTTTTTTATAAATAAAAAGCTGTTGCATTTATAATCAATTTCTGTTATAATCTTTTTCGTTACGGGGTATGGCGTAGCTTGGTAGCGCGCACGGCTGGGGGCCGTGAGGTCG
>OLPL01002109.1_pt1 | contig 10663 bp, 5 predicted proteins | sample 1673211 | NCBI WGS metagenome assembly OLPL01 (sample SAMEA3136766, study PRJEB25190) | human gut metagenome | reverse complement strand
GTTTTATATCAAAAATATAACAGAAGTATAAAATAAACAGGATAAAATGTCAACTGTAAAAGATGACTGGTTAACAATTGGACATGCGCAAGCGTATGATGTTAACAAAAGCATACGATTTGAAAATGCATAGTATTGTGTAAACATTAAAATAAATAAAGAAAAATCAGATAATTCAACTATTAAAACAAAATAATGGAAAATAAATAAAATTAATTGTAAAAAGTATTGACAAAATAAAAGCCGAATGATATTATATAATCAATCCAAAGGAAATCCAAAATAAACAAAAAAGAATTCCTGACGAGAAAGGGAATCTTGAAAATTGAATATCACATATTTTATAAGATGTATTTTTATTATAAATTCTCAATTCGTTTAAGAATCGAAAAATACAGGATATAGATATGAAATATCTGGTAAGGCATCGGATATCAAATATCAAATATCGTAAAGTATATTGTAGAGAAAGAGAATGGATGAATAACGATTATAGAATGGTATCAAGGGGATATGGATCATAATCGTAGAAGAGATGAGATAATAAATTTCAGCTTATATCTTAAGTGATAAAAGAAAAGTTTATCAAGGATGAAGAATATTTCATATGTCGGTGAGATATCGTTGATTGGAAATTTATGAAAAGGAGGCTTAATCCAATGGACACAGTAGAATCATCGAATCAATATGTTAGTGGTATGGCAGGTAGAAGTTCCCAGAGAATAAGCCTTTATTATAATAGATAAAAGGCCGGTAGAGGAGATTCGGAAAAATAGAACAGACGGAGAAAATATACACCGGACGATAAAAAGAACTGCAGACATATTGAACAGAATACCACATATTTAAAGATATTATTAATATGTGTAAAGAAACATGAATAGTAGATTTGAATGAATGTGCAAAGAAGATGAGTAAAAGATCATCGGAAAGCATACAAAGGCGACAGGGAATAAGAAATAAAAATTAAAAATCATTCTCCGATATAAAAATTAAATATGATAAAATTGAATATGTAACAGCCATCATAGGAAAGAATATGATGGCTGTTTTTTATGTTGATATCAGAGAGCAGCCGGCAGACATTTTACAGGGATAAAAAAATTGTAATTTTTGTAATATTTTTTTAACATATTTGGCGGGATATTTTGACAATAAACAGGTCATATGATAAACTTATATAAGTAAAATTGTAGGGAAATACGCTTTTTTAAAATAAACATTTGAGGTGAGAAATATTGGATAAATATGAATATAGGGTGAAGACCGAGCAAATGCTTGATCATCTGGAAAAGAAGGAGTACCAGCAGGCAAAGGAAATTGCTGATGGTATAGACTGGCGAAGAGTAAAGAATGCGTCAATGCTCAATACAGTCAGTGAGATTTATGAATATAACGGTGAGTTTAAGAAGGGGAGAGATATACTGTTCCTGGCATTTGACAGAGCACCGGGAAGCAGAAAAATTGTATATCGTTTAGGCACACTGGCATTGAAGATCAAAGATATCAGAGAAGCAACGGATTGTTATGAAGAATTCGTAAAGCTGGCACCAAAAGATCCGAATCAGTATATTTTAAAATATAAGATTCTGAGAACACAGGGGGCATCGCTGACAGATCAGATTACAGCACTGGAAGAATTTAAAAAAGCGGAATATATTGAAAAGTGGGCATATGAACTTGCCAAATTGTATGATGAAGCCGGAATGACAGCAGAATGTCTGGAAGAATGTGATGATCTGATCTTGTGGTTCAGTGAAGGAAAATATGTATACCTTGCAATGGAACTGAAGATGAAGTATAAGCCACTGACACCACTTCAGCAGGAGAAATATGACAGCCGTCCGGGAGCGGTTAAGAAGAAACCGGAACCGGAGAAACAACCGGAATCAACACTGGAAGAAGTGGATGACGAGAATGAATATAATGAAAGTACAGAAGAGACTGTTGACGTACAAGAAGAGCCGGTCAGAGAGCCAGTGACAGAAAGAGTTGATGAATCTGAAGTTCAGGAAATTCCTCCGCAGGAAGTACCGATGCAGGAAACTGTTGTACAGGAAGAGATTCCACAGGAAGTACCAATGCAGGAAACTGTTGTACAAGAAGAGATTCCGCAGGAAGAAATTGTAGAAGAAGCTGCAGAAGAAGTCGTGGAAGAAGAACCGGTATATACTGAACCGGAAGAGGCTGCGGAAGAACATGGATCAACGATCAAACAGGTTGTGACGGGAGCTACTTTGGAGGAAGCTTTAGCGCAGGGCATGGCGGTTGCCAATGGCATTACAATTGAAGAAGAAGCAATGAAGGAGCGTGAAGATGAGATTCTGGCGAATGGTCAGATGATGATCGATGATATTCTTCAGAAATGGGAAGAAAAACAGAAAGACCACGAAGCAGCAATCGAGAAGCAGAAAGCAAAAGATGAAGAGCGTCTTCAGAAAGAAAGAGAACAGGCTCGTATCCGCCAGGAAGAAGAACGCAGAGAAGTTGAGAGAAAAGCGGCGGAAGCTGAGGCAAGAAGAAAAGCCGAGGAAGAAGAGGCAGCAAGAAAGGCGGCTGAAGAAGAGGCAAGAAGAAAAGCCGAGGAAGAAGCAGCAAGAAAGGCAGCCGAAGAAGAAGCAAGAAGAAAAGCTGAGGAAGAAGCAGCAAGAAAAGCGGCCGAAGAAGCAGCAAGAAGAAAAGCCGAGGAAGAAGCAGCAAGAAAAGCGGCTGAAGAAGAAGCAAGAAGAAAAGCCGAGGAAGAAGCAGCAAGAAAAGCAGCCGAAGAAGAGGCAAGAAGAAAGGCCGAGGAAGAAGCAGCAAGAAAGGCGGCCGAGGAAGAGGCAGAACCGATAAGCAAGACACAGAGAATTCCGGATGATATTGTACGTCTGATGGAAGAAATGGGAAATGAAGAGTCGGAAGAAGAACTCTATGAAGAGGATTTTGAAGATGGTTCGGAAACGGAAGAAGACTTCATTGAAGGAATCGAAGAAGAACTTAGCGGAATCGATATGAGTGGAAGCAGTTTTGAAGAAGCCGATTTCGGTGATGAAGATTTTGAAGAAGCTGATTTCGAAGAGGAAGACTTTGAGGATGAAGACTTTGAAGAGGCTGATTTCGAAGAGGAAGACTTTGAGGATGAAGACTTTGAAGAAGCTGATTTTGAAGAGGAAGACTTTGAGGATAAAGACTTTGAAGAAGCTGATTTCGAGGATGAAGGCTTCGAAGAAGAGGACGAAGAAGAAGCTGATTTCGAAGAGGAAGACTTTGAAGATGAAGACTTTGAAGAAGCTGATTTTGAAGATGAAGACTTTGAGGATGAAGACTTTGAAGAAGCCGATTTTGAAGAAGACTTCGATGATGATTTTGCGGATGTAGAGGACGACGAAGAAGACTTCGATGATGATTTTGCAGATGTAGACGATGAAGAGACAGATTTTGATGACGAAGACTTAGAGATTGAAGACGATGAAGAAGCGGATGAAGAGTTAGAAATCGAAGAGCCATCAGAGGAAGAGATTCAGGCAAGAATCAAGAAATCTAAAGGCGGTGTTCCGTTCGATACAGGATTTGTTGTAACCGGAAGATATGATCTGAGTGCTACGAGTGAGATCGGTCTGAAAGCCGGACTTACAGAAGAACAGAAGAAGTTGTTCTCATATTTTGTACCGGTGAGAGGAATGAGCGAACAGATCGTTGAAGTACTTGATAACGACAGAAGGGCACAGAGAGAAGGAACATCCAAGACAGGTAACCTTCTTGTGATTGGTAGAAAAGGATCTGGTAAGACAGTCCTTGCGGTTGATATTGTAAAAGCAATTCAGAAACAGAGAAGTCTGAAACAGGGTAAAGTAGCAATCGTTACAGGTGAATCTCTTAATAAGAAAGAGCTTACGAATATTATTCAGAAGCTGCGCGGCGGAGCGATCATCATCGAGCATGCAGGAAAATTGAATGCGAGAACTGTAAAAGAGTTAAATTATCTGATGGAGAAGAAGACAGGAGAATTGCTCTTTGTACTGGAAGATCAGAGAAAACCTTTGGAGCGTCTGATGACAGCAAACCCGGAATTCAAGAAGAAGTTCAGTTCTAAGCTGGAGCTTCCGGTATTCATCAATGATGAGCTGGTAACATTCGGTCAGACATATGCGAAAGAGAATGGATACAAATTGGATGAGATGGGAATTCTTGCACTGTACAGCCGTATCGATGTAATGCAGAGAGAAGATCATGCAGTATCAGTTGCTGAAGTAAAAGAGATCATGGATGAAGCAATCTCACATTCACAGAAAGCAAATGTAAAACATCTTGCACGAAGAGTATTCGGCAAGGGAACCGACGATTCTGACAGAATTATTCTGAAAGAAGAAGACTTTAGAATTTAACAAAAACGAATACCTGTAAGAGGCTGTCGAGAACAGGATTTACAGGTCGGATTTTGAAAGAGTTTTGACAAACTAAACGGTCAAAGCTCTTTCTTTTTGCCTGTTTGTAAAGTATAATGTTCTTATAAATATGCAGCAGAATGCGAGGGGTAATTATGGCTGAAAAAAAGAAAAAACCATATGAAATAGGTGAATTGGATCAATACCTTTTCGGACAGGGCAATCATTATGAGATTTATGAGAAGCTGGGCGCACATCTGGTACAGAACGGAAAACAAAAAGGTGTGTATTTTGCAGTGTGGGCACCGCATGCGCAGGCGGTATCGGTAGTCGGAGAGTTCAATGAATGGGACACAGAGGCAAATCCGATGAAGAGGGAAGAGCCGCTCGGGATCTATACCTGTTTTATACCAGGTGTGAAGAAGGATCAGATGTATAAATATTGTATCGAGACTTATTCGGGAGAACAGATATTTAAGGCAGATCCATATGCCAATTATGCGGAGTTAAGACCGGGAACAGCATCCAGGGTCGCAGATATTGAGAATATCAAATGGACAGATACAGAGTGGATGACACGTAGAAAGACCTGGAATCATAAGCACGAGCCAATGTCTGTCTATGAGGCACACATTGGTTCCTGGATGCGTCATCCGGGAAGGGAAGATGAAGGATTCTATACATATAGAGAATTTGCCAGGGCAATTACCAAATACATAAAAGAAATGGGTTACACACATGTGGAACTGATGGGAATTGCCGAGCATCCGTTTGACGGATCCTGGGGATATCAGGTGACCGGATACTATGCACCGACATCCAGATATGGGTCGCCGGAAGATTTTGCATGGATGATCAATTATCTGCATAGAAATAAAATCGGTATCATTCTCGACTGGGTACCGGCACATTTCCCGAAGGATGCACACGGACTGGCAGATTTTGACGGAACACCGACGTACGAATATGCAGATCCAAGATTGGGAGAACATCCGGACTGGGGAACGAAAGTATTTGATTTTGGAAAGAATGAAGTAAGGAACTTCCTGATTTCAAATGCGTTATTCTGGGTTGAGAAGTTCCATATAGACGGATTGCGTGTGGATGCGGTTGCTTCGATGCTGTATCTGGATTACGGACGGAAGGACGGAGAATGGGTTGCAAACAAATATGGCGAGAATAAGAATTTGGAGGCAATCGATTTCTTCAGACATCTGAATTCTGTTGTACTTGGAAGAAACCCGGGAGCACTTATGATCGCAGAGGAATCTACGGCATGGCCGCAGGTTACCGGAGATGTAGAAGAAGGTGGACTGGGATTCAGTCTGAAGTGGAATATGGGATGGATGCATGACTTCACAGAATATATGAAACTGGATCCATATTTCCGAAAGGATAACCATCATCTGATGACATTTGCCATGAGTTATGCATACAGTGAGAATTATATTCTGGTATTGTCGCATGATGAGGTGGTACATCTCAAGTGTTCGATGCTGAATAAGATGCCGGGACTTGGATTTGATAAATATGCGAATCTGAAAGCTGGATATGCATTTATGATGGGACACGCAGGAAAGAAACTTCTGTTTATGGGACAGGAATTTGCACAGCTTCGTGAATGGAGTGAAGAACGGGAACTGGACTGGTTCCTGCTGGCCGAACCGGAACATCAGCAGATGAAGATGTGGGTAAAAGACCTCTTACACCTGTATAAGAGGCATAAGGCAATGTATGAGATGGATCAGAGCTGGGAAGGATTCGAATGGATCAATGCGGATGACGGATACAGAAGTATCTACAGTTTTATGAGACATTCGAAAGGTGCAAAGAAGAATCTGTTGTTCGTCTGCAACTTTACGCCGATGGCAAGAGATGATTACAGAGTCGGAGTGCCGAGAAAGAAACAGTATAAACTGATCCTGAACAGTGATGAGGAGAAATACGGCGGAACCGGAGCAGATCGTAAGAAGATATACAAAGCGGAGAAGAAAGAATGTGATGGAAGACCGTATTCATTCGCATACAAATTGCCGCCTTACGGAGTTGCTGTATTCGAGTTTTAATTATATGAAGTCAGTAGCAAAAAACTTTGATGCCTGCGGATAAAAATGCCGGGAAGTGTTGAAACTTCCCGGCATTTTTCGTTTTACTATACATCTTTATTAATGACTGTATTTAGTTGGAAGAACTGTCGGCTGAGGAATCAGAAGTATCGGAACCAGAGGCATCGGATTCACTGCTGTTTTGTGTGTTGCTCTGGTTATCAGACTGGTTATCTGTACTGTCATTCAATGAAGAATCATCAGCAGAGTTGTCTGTTGTGCCGTCATCTGAAGAATCAGCATCGTTGTTCAGAGAATCGTTCTGTGTGTCGCCAGACGGCTCATCAGTGTTATCAGAGTTATCAGAGTTATCTTCTGTAAGGGCATCATCGTTACTCTTGTCTGTGTCGTCTTTCTTAGAATTGCTTCCACCGAACAGATCTTTGAAAAATTTCTTGATTTTGCCCAAAAATCCACTGTCATCACTGTTGTCATCCGAAGTATCATCCGAAGCGGCATCTGAACTGTCTGTGCTGTTGGAAGAATTGTCGGAAGAATCCAGTGTACTGTTAGTTACGACATCATCACCGAGTGCGCTGTCATCCGTGTCGTTAATGATTCCACCATCGGAACTGTCATCGCCGCCGAAGATACCTTTGATAGAACTCCAGAGGTTGGAGAAGAATCCGCCACTCTTTCCGTCAATGTTATCTAATGTATTCTTCAGAGCTTTGACATCATAGTCATACTGGGAAATGTTTTTCATCAGATCGGAGATCTTGTCGATCTGTTCCTGTGTCAGCGTGACGTTGTTATCCTTGGCAGCGTTTTCAACTGCATTCTGAATGTCATCTGCATCCGTTAATCCGCCCTCGATCACATCTTTTTTTACATCGTTCATGACATTTTCCGCTTTGTCCTGGCCGATGTCATTGGCCAGGTCTCCTGTGGTGACAAGTTCATCGGTTGCAGCTGCTTTCTGATCGTCATTCAGAGTTGTTCCGGTGGCTTTCTCATAAGCCATCATGATACCTGTCAGTGCACCGGTTCCGGATACTTCAATCGGAGAAGCGGCAACGACATTACAGTTTTCAACACCGGATGTCAGAAGCGTACTGGAGATCATAGAGCTTGTAACATAAGTTAAGTTGGAAACCTTTACCTGGATTCCGCCGCTTGTGGTCGGTTCTACATAAGAACAGCTGTAGGTACGGGTACCGATTTGTTCGTCGGGAGCGACTCCTTCCAGATATTTTCTTTCGTCTGCATTGGTAACTTCGATGACTTCTGCTTTGTCAGATGAAGTTCCGAAATACTCATACATAGAATTCTTCTGTGAATCAGTCAGATTGGCGCCAAGTGTTACAACTTTGGATGAATCTGCTCTTACAACCAGTGGTGCCGCAGTAGATCCAAGTACGATTGCCATGGCAACTGGTAATGCTCTTTTAAATTTTTTCATAATGCGTGGTGTGTTCACCATGCCCCCTTTTTATTAAATATTTTTATCCCTGTTACTTTTTTAATATAACATAAAACAGTGTGTTTTCCTAGAAAATATAAATTAACTATTTCTAAAGATTTTCTGTAGATTGCGTCCGCATCTGCACAGTCAACAACTTCTGCAGGCGTGAGTCCAGCTCCTTTTGCGGTATCATTCCCTGCATGGTGGCAATCAGTTCTCGGTCTTTGAAAATGAGAAATGACGGAAGAAGAGCGGTCTGATATTGCGCAGCAAGAAGTGCGGATTCAGAGGTTTCTACTTCAAAAAAGCAGATGCTGCCGAAATATTTCTTCTGATATTTCTTTTCCAGATCTTCTATGACAGGGCGCATCATTGCACATTTTCCACACCAGACAGCGTAGAACATGACTACAGCCAGTGTGGGATGCTCCGGTCCAGCCTTTGCCGGTGTATCGGAAGAAAACTGCCAGTGGTTCATCCGGCAGATATCAAAGTTCTGTGTCGTCAGATGTAACATAAGCTTCCACCCTTTCCCATAAGAAACAGGAGCATAAGATATGCTTTCTATTAATATATGAAAGGAAAGGGAAGAGGTGCAAGCAGACAGGATCGGTATATAAGTCCGGATATTGCAGCATGTTATCTGCGCTTTGCGATCAGTTTACAGATCGGATTGCCCATAGAAGAGAACTTGGCTTCATATTCAGTCATAATATTGCCCTGATTCATCGTACTGTCGTTATGAAGATCATAGGATAGCTGATCCAGAACGAAAAGTTCGGAAGTTTCGAGTTCTTCTACTGAAAAGTCAAAGAGCGGCCGGTTGTCGGTCTTGAATTCTACCGTTCCATCTGCGGTCAGGACTTGGTCATAAAGCTTGAAGAATTCATTGGAAGTCAGTCTTCTTCTTGTATGGCGGGCTTTCGGCCACGGATCGGAGAAGTTCAGGTAGATACGTGATACTTCTGCCGGGGCGAATACGGTTGGCAGGTCATTTGCATCCATACAGATGAACCGGATGTTGGCAGGAGCTTTCCCCTCCGCTTCCAGTTCCTGGAATTTCTCAACGGCACGCAGCAGAACGCTGGAATAACGCTCAATGCCGATGTAGTTAATTTGTGGGTTTTTGGCTGCCAGGGTCAGAAGAAACTGACCTTTTCCCATGCCGATCTCGATATGCAGGGGCTGCTCTTTTTTAAACGTCTGGTTCCAGTTTCCGCGTAAGCTTTCCGGATCTTTCACAACTTCTTTGCAGGCTTCGAGAACGCTCTCTGCACGTGGTATATTTCTAAGACGCATACGTGTATTCCTCCTTATAATCACTGGATTTGCAAATCGTTCTTAGTTTAGCGTCTGTGCAGGAAAAAGTCAATGGAAGCAGAAATTGTCAGAAGAATTGAGAAGAAATAATACAATATATACAAAATAATTGTGGTAATTTTAAAAAATAGGTGTATTATTATAACATGGATAAAAAAATAACAATTATTTGTTGTGAAATGTGCAAAAAGGAGGGCGGCTTATGAACTCTGTAATTGAAAAATTGGCTGAAGTAGAGACGACGGCGGAGACGATCGTAGAGCATGCCAGACAGCAGAAGAGTGAAATTGAAAGACAGATACAGGAAGAAAGAGATCAATTTGACCGGAATCTGGAAGAAGAGACACAGAAAAAACTGGAGAAGATAAAAGAAAAGTCGCAGCAGGAAGTAGAGAAGGTCCTGGACCGGGAACGGAAGAAGAACCAGACTGCAATTGATGCGCTGAAGCAGGAATATGAAGAAAATCACGAGATTTATGCAGAGGAAATCGTAAGACATATGATCGAGGTGTAGTGTATGGGAAATGTGATGGCTTACAGTGGGATTACGACAAAGGTACGTGCAATGTCGGCAAAGCTTTTAGCAGCGGAGGATTATGACACAATTGCCGGACTTGGGACAGTAACGGAAGCAATTGAATATCTAAAAGACAAGACGGCATATGCACCTTATGTGAACCGGATGGACATTTCTCTGTATCACAGGGGAAATGTGGAGAAGATCCTGTATCAGTCTCTGTTCGATGATTATTCGAGACTCTTCCGTTTTGCCGGAATGAAACAGAAGACATTCTTAAAATTATACTGGAAACGTTATGAGATTGATCTGATCAATTATTGTCTGAGAATTGTGTTCAATCATTATGACAAGCCGTTTGACCTGGAATATAAGAAAGAGTTTTTTGACAGATATTCACAGATTTCCATTGACCGGTTGATAACTTCGAAAAATATTGATGAGCTTGTGGATAACTTACGGGATACGGAGTATTATGATGCACTTGCCAGAATTAAAGATTCCGGAGCGGGAACGCTTTTTGATTATGATCTGGCACTGGATCTGTATTATTTTTCCACTATGTGGAAAAAGGGAAAAAGGGTTCTGAAAGGACATGAACAGAAGATATTTTTAAAAGATTACGGGACGAAGATCGATCTTCTGAATCTACAGTGGATCTACCGTGCGAAGAAGTATTATCATATGCTTCCGCCGGACATTTATTCGATGACGATCCCGATTCATTACCGGGTTCGTGTGGAAGAGTTCAAGAGCCTGGTAGAGACTCCGACACTGGAACAGTTCGAAACCGAAGTGGGAAAAACGTACTATGCGGGAAAGTATGATTATATGCAGGCAGATAAGACACTGGAACAGATGTACCGTGACTGTCTGCGGAAATTGTACCTGACCGATAAAAGGAATGATCCGTATTCGATCGCGATCGTCAATACGTATCTGTTCCTGA
>OLPL01002103.1_pt1 | contig 10707 bp, 9 predicted proteins | sample 1673211 | NCBI WGS metagenome assembly OLPL01 (sample SAMEA3136766, study PRJEB25190) | human gut metagenome | reverse complement strand
ACAATTAAATACAAACGAAAAAATAGCCGGGAAAATCCCATATGCAGGGAGTATCCTCGTGAGGCCTTTTAAAATTTTTTTCATTCTGTACTCCCTTCGAATTTTCATGTATCCAGTATATCATTCATTAAAAGGTAAAACAACTAAAGTACAGAAACTTTAAGATTTCTTAAGAAAATTATAAAAAGTTATATTTTCTTAAGTTTTGCAAAGGCAGCGAACATTTTTTTAACTCCGACTTTGTCAAAATCTACAGTAACCTCATAATCTCTGCCGCCTTCTACGATATCCTTAACGATGCCAACACCAAATTTAATGTGACGGACCGTATCCCCAACACCGTAATCCAGGGAATCCGCTTTCGTTACCTTAAAATTCTGCGGCTGAAATGCCTTCGTATGGAAGCTTTTCTTCATCTGCAGATAGCTGTTGAGCGGAGATTTTGTCTCCGGGATCTTTGGTTTGTGTTCCTGAACAGTATGTCCAAGATCCACCAGTTCCCGTGGAATCTCTCTCACAAATCTGGAAACGCGATTATACTGCGTTTCCCCACGCACCATACGCTGCTGCGCACTGGTCATAGTCAGTTCTTTCATGGCTCTGGTGATTCCCACATAACAAAGCCTGCGCTCCTCTTCCAGCTCCGACTGGTCACCGGAAAAGATGCACATACTGCTCGGGAACATGCCATCTTCCATTCCGGCAAGGTATACATATGGAAATTCCAGTCCCTTTGCACTGTGCAAAGTCATCAGTACCACATAATCCTGATTCTCATCTACAGAATCAATATCCGCGATCAGTGCAATTTCTTCCAGGAATCCGGATAATGTTGCTTCTCTGTTCTCAGCCTTCATTGTCTCTTCATAAGAAACCGTTTTGGATATCAGCTCATCGATATTCTCCACTCTGGCTCTGGATTCTTCTGTATCTTCTGCTTTCAATTCATCCACATAACCGGTCAGATCTATGATTTCCTCCAGAAGCTCCGATACAGAATATGCCTGTGCTTTGCTCTTAAGTGACTGGATAAATGTAACAAATCCATCCACTTTTGAAAGACTGCGTCCGATCGACGGCACTTCCTCTGCCACACGGAGTGCATCATAAAAACTGATATTCATCATGTCGGCATAATCCTGGATTCTGCCGACCGTTGTTGCTCCGATTCCACGCTTTGGTACATTCAGGATTCTACGTACCGCAAGATCATCCGCTGCATTGTCTACCGTTTTCAGATAGCAGAGCAGATCTTTGATTTCTTTACGTGCATAGAAGTTCACTCCCCCTACGATCTTGTAAGGAATGTTTGCAAGCAGACACTTCTCTTCAAAAAGACGGGACTGTGCATTTGTTCGATAAAGTACTGCGCAGTTATGATACTCTGCTGTCCCTTCTCTGTGTCGTCGGGCAATGTCCCCTACAACAAATTCGGCTTCCTCATATCCATTCATAAACTGTCGGAAATGGATTTTCTCTCCCTCTGGGTTCTCGGTCCAGAGTGTTTTTTCTTTACGCTCTGTATTATTTGCGATCACACCATTCGCTGCATTTAAGATATTCTGCGTAGAACGATAATTCTGCTCCAGACGAATAACTTTAGCATCCGGGAATACCCTCTCAAATCCCAGGATATTTCCAATATTGGCTCCACGGAATCTGTAAATGGACTGGTCATCATCACCGACTACACACAGATTCTCATACCTGGATGCCAGAAGACTTACAAACTTAAACTGTGCCGTATTGGTATCCTGATATTCATCTACCATAATATAGCGGAAACGTTCCTGATAACTCTGCAGAACATCGCCACAATTCTGGAACAGTTCCACTGTCTTGCATATGAGGTCATCAAAATCCAGTGCATTATTCCGACGCAGTGCTGCCTGATATTCACGATAAACCTGCGCCGCTCTTTTCTGGTTAAAATCAGCGCCTGCATTCATTTCCATTTCATCCGGAGTCAGCAGCTCATCTTTTGCATGTGAGATCTGAGCCAGTAGTGCACGTTCCTTCACTTTCTTGGTATCGATATTCATTTTGCGGCAGATTTCTTTGATCAGTGTCTTCTGGTCGTCCGCATCGTAAATCGTAAAATTATTATCATAACCGAGACGGTCTATATGGCGTCGTAAGATCCGCACACATGTCGAGTGAAAAGTTGATACCCATACACTTCCCCCTTCGCTTCCTGCGATCTTGTCCACACGTTCTCTCATCTCGTGGGCCGCTTTGTTGGTAAATGTGATTGCCAGAATATTCCACGGATTCACACCCTTTTCTGCGATCAGATAAGCAATCCTGTGTGTCAGTACTCTGGTCTTTCCTGAGCCGGCTCCTGCAAGAATCAGAAGTGGTCCATCTGTATGCAGAACAGCTTCTTTCTGTCGGTCATTCAATGTATCATAAATTGTATTCATCAATTATCTCCTGTTTCTTTGTGGTTACATATTTCGAACTGATGTTTTCTTGCTATCTTTTTAATTATACATGAAACCTGGTATGGGGTAAAGGAATTTTAAAATCATTTGCAAAAACCATTTACAAGTAGTATTTAAAACTATATAATAAAGCGTGCAGGTATTAGAAATACCATTCTGCCTTTATTTCAGACAAAGGAGATGAATTTATGTCAGTTAATACAGACTCCATGATCCGTAATATTCTGGATCGTGTTTCCAGAATCGGTTATGTAAAACCAGAGGATATTCCCAATATAGATCTTTATATGGATCAGGTCACTACTTTTATGGAAGCACAGCTTGCTCATTCCAAACGCTATGAAGATGACAAGATTCTTACAAAGACCATGATCAATAATTATGCCAAGAATAATCTGCTTCCTTCTCCTGAGAAGAAGCGCTATTCAAAAGAACACCTGCTGGTTCTGATCTTTATCTACTATTTCAAAAATATTTTATCGATCAGCGATATCCAGACTCTGCTCGGACCACTGACCGATAAATATTTCAAATCTATGGATGATATGGATCTCACTGCTATCTACAACGAAGTATTCAGTATGGAAAAAGGACAGATCGAATCTCTTCAGAAGGAGCTTCTGGAACGCTATGAAATTGCTCAGGGAACTTTTGAGAATGCACCGGAAGAAGACAGGGATTTCCTGAAATTATTTTCTTTCATCTGTCTTCTCAGCTTTGATGTTTATGTAAAAAAAATGCTGATCGAGCAGATGATCGACGAACTCCGTGCTTCCACGGATACTGATCCGAAACATAAGAAAAAATAATACAGCATCAGAAGTACTGATCCTGTATTACGTAAAAATTACCTGCATCACTGCAGGTAATTTTTATTTACATAGCCGCTCTTTCCAAGTCTGGAAGAATATACATACCAGTAAGTACTTCCACTGGAATCCTGAACCTGAACGGTATCGCCGTTATTCAACTGTCCGATCTCATTTGCATCATCATACGCTTTTGCATTACGAAGTGCCAGATAGCCACTCTTGACTTTCACTGTCTTTGTAACAACCGCAGATGCTGTATTGTCTTTATTTTTTACCAGATAATCTTTGTTTACATATCCGCCCTTTCCAAGTCCCGGTACATATACCAGCCAGTAGGTGCTGTCACTGGAATCCGCGATCTGTACCTTATCTCCTGTATAAAGTTCTGCAACTTCATTGGACGATTTAAACGCCTTGGCATTACGAAGCGCCAGATATCCACTCTTGACACTTACATAACGTTCACTTGAAGAATTCGCCAGATATCTGCGATTTACATATCCGGATTTCTTGAGTCGTGATGCATATACATACCAGTAGGTGCTTCCACTGGAATCTGTCACATCAACGGTATCACCTGTATAAAGCTTACCGATCTCATTCTTGTCATCATAAGCCTTTGCATTACGAAGTGCCAGATAGCCATCCGCTACTGTAACTGTGTAGGAAGTGGTGGCCGCCCATCCTGTCTGCACCGTCATCGGCATAGCAAGTGCAAGTGCGATCACACATGTGAAAATACGTTTCAGGACTCCTGACCTCTGCATTGTGGAAAATCTCTTCTTCATAATGTTGCCCTCCTTTGTATTTAGTTTTTGCTCCCCGTGACAAGTCTTCGAGCAGATACGACACCGAACTGTTCTTGTCAAATTTTTTATTATAGTTTATCATATAGGAAACAACTTTTTGTAAAATAAAATTTCTCGGGAGGATATATATTCATGCGCAAACTATTATCTGTTTTTCTTGCCGGATGTCTGCTTTTACTGCTTCCTGCCACGATCTGGGCTTCTGCGGAAACCACCTATGAAAGCGAACAGGGACAGGCCATGATCAAGGCTCCATCTTCGGCTTCTCCAAATGCTTCTGCCAATACTGAAGCCGATGTCGATTCTTCAGATGACTCCGAAGGTACTTTGAGTCCTTCCGGTTCTTCCTCAGGCATGGACTGGTCTGCCGCAAACACGGCTTCAACTCCGTCTTCCGCTTCCAGACAGTTTACCGTCTGTATTGATCCGGGACATCAGGGAAGCTGGGTAGACATGAGTGCACAGGAACCTATGGCTCCAGGTTCATCTCAGACCAAAAATAAAGCTACGACCGGTACTGCCGGTAACTACTCCAAGGTTCCGGAATATGAAGTCAACCTTGAAGTTTCTCTTGTCCTTGAAAAAGAACTGGCATCTCGCGGGTACAAGGTTGTCATGACCCGCGAGGATAACGACAAAGCCATCAGCAACAAAGAACGTGCAGAATTTGCCACAGAATCCGGAGCCGATATCACGGTCCGCATTCATGCAAACAGTGACAACAGTGCTTCTGCTGCCGGTGCTCTTACCATGGCCCCAACCAGTTCCAATCAGTATCTGGACAAGGAACTCATCGAAAAAAGTAATACGCTTGCATCCTGTATCATCGACAATTACTGCAATGCCACCGGCCTTGCAAACAAAGGCGTCATCTCTGCCGACAATATGACTGGTACCAACTGGAGTACAGTTCCGGTTGCCATCCTCGAAATGGGATTTATGAGTAACCAGAATGATGATCTTTACATTACCAATTCCGCAAATCACGAAACTATGGCAAGGGGAATTGCCGATGGAATCGATGCATATTTCAATACTGTCGAACCGGCTATTACTACTGTCGGAGAACACCTCGCCGATCTCACCTCACAGCTGGAAAAGAACTATACGGATCCGCTTGAACAACAGGGAGAACTCTGGGCAATCGCAGCTATGGATCTGAAGACGCAGGCCTACAGCACAGTCAATGCCGAACAGTCCATGCAGTCTGCCAGTGTTATCAAAGCATTTATCATGGCCGCTGTTTATGACAAACTGATATATCCAGATGAAGGAACTACGGTTTCATCCGATTATGAAAGTACTCTGAAACCTCTCCTCACCAGTATGATCACAGTCAGTGACAATGACTCTGCCAACGAACTGGTCCGCAAGCTCGGTGGAGGCGATTTTCAGACAGGAGCTGCTATTGTCAATGAGTTCTGTCAGGAGCGGAACTACACCTCCACGCATCTTGGCCGCGAGTTCCTGGCTTCTGATCCAACCGATGACAATTACACAAGTGCTTCCGACTGCTGCCGACTGCTCTCTGATATTTACAACAGTTCTCTGGTAAACGCAGAAGCATCTGCCGAAATGCTTGCGCTCCTTACGAGCCAGACAAAGACAGCCAAGATTCCGGCAGGTGTTCCTTCCGGCACCGCAACTGCCAACAAAACCGGAGAACTTGCAGACTCCGGAAAACTCGGTGTTGTCGAAAACGATATTGCCATTGTCTTTGACAAAGAGCATCCATATGTGCTCTGTGTACTCTCCAATAATATCAAGAATAATTCCAGTGCACAGAATACGATCAAAAAAATCTCTGCAGATGTCTATACATATATGACCACAAAACAAAAGTAATTTCTCACAGCAACAAAAAAGGAACAGACCTTTGGATTATTCCATTGCCTGTTCCTTTTCCCTGTATTTCTTTATTCTTCTGTCTTTCCTGCGGTTTCTTTTTCTTTCATTCTGGAAAAGACCATCTCATATCCGTCATTTCCGTAGTTGAGAGAACGGTTCACACGGCTGATCGTCGCAGTGGAAGCTCCGGTCTTCTCTGAAATATCCAGATATGTGCGTTTGTCTGTCAGCATCTTTGCAACTTCAAAACGCTGTGACAGAGAAAGAAGTTCATTGATCGTACATACATCTTCAAAAAACGTATAGCACTCTTCCTTATTCTTCAGACAAAGGATTGCTTCAAATAAATGGTCAACCTCTTCTGTTCTGATTTTTTTACCCATAACCCTGCTCCTTTAGTTACATTCATTATATGTTCTGTTTCATATACATGGTATTTTAACACTTTAACATGTGAAAAGCAAGTGCTAATTTAGTGCATTACCAGTGATCAACATGTCACATTATCTTTCATTTTTCCTTTATTTATTCCTGTTTACAGCAACTTGAATTTTGTTCTCATATCAAGTATACTTAGAACAAATGTACGTACTGAAAAGGCAACGTATTCAAGAATGCCATTTTTCAGTACATATCCAACTGATCATAGAATGGAGCATCTGCTATGGATTTATTTGAATATGCAAAATCAAAAACACTTGACCGCGAATCTCCACTGGCTTCCCGGCTTCGTCCGACTACGCTGGATGAAGTCGTTGGGCAGGAGCACATCGTTGGCAAAGATAAATTACTGTACCGTGCGATCAAAGCTGACAAGCTGACTTCTGTTATTTTCTATGGACCTCCCGGAACCGGAAAGACTACCCTTGCCAAGGTAATCGCAAATACTACCAGTGCAAGTTTTACCCAGATCAATGCGACAGTCGCCGGTAAGAAAGACATGGAAGAAGTCGTAAAAGAGGCACAGGACCGTCTTGGCATGTATGGCAAAAAAACGATTCTTTTCATTGATGAGATTCACCGTTTCAACAAAGGCCAGCAGGATTATCTGCTTCCATTTGTGGAGGACGGTACGATCATTCTGATCGGTGCAACTACTGAAAATCCTTATTTCGAAGTAAATGGAGCTCTCCTTTCCCGCTCCATCATTTTTGAACTGAAACCTCTCAGTAATGAAAATATCCGCACGCTGATCCTCAGAGCCGTAAATGACTGCGATAAAGGCATGGGAAATTATGGCGCCGTAATTGATGACGATGCCCTGGAATTTCTGGCTGATATGGCAGGCGGTGATGCCCGCAGTGCCCTGAATGCGGTAGAACTTGGTATCCTTACTACCCCCAAAAGCGAAGATGGTTCTATTCATCTGACACTGGATGTTGCGTCTGAATGTATTCAGAAACGAGTCATCAAGTACGACAAAAAAGGCGACAATCACTACGATATCATATCCGCCTTTATCAAAAGTATGCGTGGTTCCGATCCTGATGCAGCAGTCTACTATCTTGCCAAGATGCTCTACGCCGGAGAAGATGTCAAATTCATCGCCCGACGTATCATGATCCTCGCCTCAGAGGATATCGGAAATGCAGATCCACAGGCATTGCAGGTCGCCGTTGCTGCCGCACAGGCTGTTGAACGTGTCGGCATGCCGGAATCACAGATCATCCTTTCTCAGGCAGTCACTTATATGGCATGTGCTCCAAAGAGTAATGCCGCTGTCAATGCCATTTTTGCCGCCATGGATTCTGTGAAACACACACAGACAACTGTTCCGGTTCACCTGCAGGATGCTCACTACGGCGGTCATGAAAAGCTCGGCAAGGGAATCGGCTACAAATATGCTCATGACTATCCAGATCATTATGTTGATCAGCAATATCTTCCTTCAGAGATTGAAGGTTCTCATTTCTATGAACCAGGTGATCTTGGCTACGAAAAAACGATAAAAGAATATTTACAAAAGATAAAAGGGAGAACTGATTAAATCAGTTCTCCCATCAGCATTCCATAAATATCCTGTGATTTCTTAGCCCAGCTGTGGCACATCGCCTGTGCTGCTTCCCGGCCCGGTGCTGCCAGTGTCAGATCCAGCACTGTCGTATCTTTTTCAATGATCTGGCAGCGCACTGCATAATTTCCCTGTGGTGTCGTATAATAATCTGCCGGTGTCAGGATGCGTTCCTGCACCTGTCCGCCATGCGTCTGCAGATAATCTTTTACTTCGTTCTTAATCTCACCCGACAGTTCTTTTTCAAAATAAGAAAGTGTCTTTTTTCCCTCTTCCGTAATCTCATAATAGGAACTGTTGGAAATTGTTCGCTTTCTCAGAAGCTCTGTTTCTACCAGTTCAGAAAGTACTTTCTGAAGCTGAAAATAATCTGTGTAATCTCTGTCCAGTATAAATTCTGAAATCTGAGAATTTGTCAGTGTTTCTTTTGAATGTTTCGCCATATATAAAACGATCAGTTTATAAGTTGTAAATGGTTCTGCCATTTCAATCACCTCTTTCTCACACAAGTCAGGCTTCTCGCTTCTTATTGCAGCTGTTTGCCCTGCCAGCTGTTACGAACCTTCATTTCGTGATGAAGAAGATTCAGAACTTCCCGCTTCCGGCTTGCCCACAATGGTGCGATAAGCAGCTTCTCCGGTCCATCTCCCGTCATTCTGTGAATAACGATTGACGGATCCAGATATTCCAGACAATCTATCAGTAAATTCAGATATTCTTCTCTTTCGTAGACCCGGAATTTCCCGGCCACGTAATCCTCTGCCAGATCGGTTCCCTTCAGCACATGCAGAAGCTGCAGTTTAATTCCCTGAATATCCTGTCCATTCAGATACTGCATTGTCTCCAGAATGTCTTTTTCTGATTCTCCCGGCAGTCCCAGTATCGTATGCACGATCACCTCAATCTGGCGCTTCCGTAAATTCTGTACTGCATCTTCAAAACAGGAAAGGGGATATCCTCGTCGAATATAGGCAGCGGTACGCTCATGCATCGTCTGAAGTCCAAGTTCTACCCATACCGGTTTCCTCTGGTTCAGTTCATTCAGGAGATCCAGTACATCCTCACCAAGACAATCCGGTCTCGTTCCGATGGATAATGCGACCACTGACGGATGCGCAAGCGCTTCTGTAAAGATTTTCCGCAGGTATTCCACCGGTGCATACGTATTGGTATATGCCTGAAAATAAGCAATATATTTATGGATCGGCCGCTTTGCAGAAAGCAATGCGATCTGACTGTCGATCTGTTCTGTTACCGACAGCTCTGCATCTGCAGCAAAATCCCCGCTTCCACCGGCACTGCAGAAAATACAGCCTCTGCTGCCAAGCTTACCATCCCGGTTGGGACAGGACATTCCTCCGTTCAGAGTCACCTTATAAACTTTTTCTCCGAACCTTTCCCTAAGCATATGATCCAGCGAATGATACGGCTTTCCATTCCAGTTCTTCTGCTGTGTCACCGCATCTGTATTCATACTTCTGTGCCTTCGCTTTTCTGTTCTTCATTTTCTTCCTTCGGCATATAATGATCAAATATTTTTACAAGGAAGAAGGAATTACAGTACGCGATCACTCCGAATCCCATGACCAGAAACAGAGCAAACAACGTGGACTGTATCTGATAAGAGCCTATAAATAACAACAGCAGCGGACAAAGTCCGATCAGTACCATGACAACTGTATACGGAAGATGGCGGATTGCCATGAACAGTGCATTTTTGATCGTATTACGGATCGTATTGTAAAACCTGGCAAGAATCGGATAAACATATAAAAACAGTACATAATATATGATCACAAATGCCATAAAGATCACATGAAAAATCTGACCGGCACTTCCAGGCATATTTTTGGCAACATTCAGATCCAGATAAAGAACCGCACCAACGGCGATCATGATCAGATTAATAATTGTCGCCTGTTTGAAATTATCTTTAAAAGATTTAAAAAAGCTCCGAACAATATAAGCTTCCTCATTCCGGACCATCTTCAGTGTCACATAATACATAGCCGTAATAGATGCTCCGGCAGTAACGATCGGAATACAGCAGACCAGACAGATGATATTCAAAATACAAAGATCTGCCACCTTATTCATAAATGTAAAAAACTTATTGTCCATACTGAAAAAACGTCCCATATGCACAGCTCCTTTGTTTCTTTCTTCTTCTCCGGCTTATGCCGGTCTCTGCTTTACAGTATAACGAAATTCCTGAAAAAAAGCAATCAAAACCAAACAGCTGTTTTGTCCCTGCTCTATGGCAGGATTAGCTGGTCTACTGTTACAAGCTCATATCCCTGATTTTTCAGTTCATCGACAACCTGCAGCGCCGCTTCAACAGAAGTATCATATTCATCATGCATCAGAATGATCGCGCCATCCTCTATCTGTTCCTGCACTGTACGAACGATTTTTTCTGTATTCTGCACCTTCCAGTCCAGTGTATCGATCGTCCAGAATACTGGAAGCATCTCCACACATAGTTCCAGATTTTTCTTCCAGGCACCAAACGGCGGGCGCAGGTACAGTGGATAAACACCTGTTGTCTCATAGATCAGATTATTTGTTTTCAGGATTTCTTCCCTTGCCTTCGTCTCATTCAGTTTATTCAGCTGTACATGATGATAGGTATGGTTTCCTACCAGATGCCCTTCTTTCTGCATCCGTTCTACAAGTTCCGGATACTGTTCAACCTTCTCTCCAAGAAGAAAAAAAGAAACTCTGACATTCCGCTCTTTCAGACCATCCAGAGATACTTTTTCTACCTGGAGTTCATCTCCGGC
>OLPL01002099.1_pt1 | contig 10734 bp, 5 predicted proteins | sample 1673211 | NCBI WGS metagenome assembly OLPL01 (sample SAMEA3136766, study PRJEB25190) | human gut metagenome | reverse complement strand
TTTATTGCTCTCAAATCCGTCCATCTCTGCAAGGAGCTGGTTCAATGTCTGTTCTCTCTCATCGTTACTTCCCATCTGGTTGTCACGGCTCTTACCGATTGCATCGATCTCATCAATGAAAATGATACACGGCGCCATCTGCTGTGCCTGTTTGAACAGATCTCGTACACGGGAAGCTCCAACACCCACATACATCTCAACAAAAGCCGAACCGCTGAGTGAGAAGAACGGTACTTTCGCTTCTCCGGCGACCGCTTTTGCAAGTAATGTCTTACCGGTTCCCGGAGGTCCGACTAACAGTGCACCTTTCGGAAGTTTCGCACCAACACTTGTATATTTTCCCGGATTATGCAGAAAATCTACGACTTCCTGCAGAGATTCTTTTGCTTCATCCTGTCCTGCTACATCCTTAAATGTAACTCCGGTCTGCTTCTCCACATACATCTTGGCATTGCTCTTGCCGATTCCCATCATGCCGCCACCCTTAGACATACGCTTTGTCGTCCAAATGATCAGTGCCACCAGACATGCCACCGGAAGGAATGTGCCGAGAAGCTGGAGCATGACTGCGGATGTTGTATCCGGTATCTTTGCGTTATATTCTACATGCGCTTTATACAGTTTGTCAGACAGCTGATCGTCCTTGACAACTCCTGTATAATACTTCTTCGCAATCCGGTCTCCGGATTCTTTCTTCATTGTGATGATCAGTTTATCACTGTCGATCTCAACTTTGTCTACTTTTCCTGCATCGACATATTTTAAAAACTTGTCGTAGCTGATCTCTGTCTCGGATCCTTGTCCCTGAAACTGGTAAAGTGCCAGCACAAGTATCGTCGTGATCAGAGTCACTAAAATGACAAATGAAAAGCCCTGTCGGTTGTTCTTTTTAGGATCTTGATTTTTCTTATTCTGGTTGTCCATATTCTTCCTCCTATTACATTACATAATTATAAGGACAGCCCACCCGGAAATCAATAAAAGATTTATGAAAAGATTGTAAACTTCCCATATCCTGTAGTATACTTGGATAGAAAATAGTTCATACAGAAATTTACACTTTTATGAAATATTTTTAATATAACGTTATTAAGAGGATTGAATAATGAACATAGGATTTGACAACGAAAAATACTTACAGATGCAGTCCGCTCATATCCGGGAACGTATCGCCCAGTTCGACAACAAACTTTACCTGGAATTTGGCGGCAAATTATTTGATGACTTTCACGCATCCCGTGTACTTCCGGGATTCCGGCCGGACTCCAAGATGCGTATGCTGATGCAGCTAAGCGATCAGGCAGAGATCGTCATTGTCATCAGTGCCGAAGACATTGAGAAAAACAAAGTCCGCGGAGACCTTGGCATTACTTATGATGTAGATGTTATGCGCCTCATGTCTATTTTCAAAGGCCACGGACTGTATGTCGGCAGTGTCGTAATTACCAAATACAGTGGACAGCAGAGTGCTGCTTTATTTAAGAACAAACTGGAAAAACTCGGCATCAAAGTTTACAACCACTATCCGATCGACGGCTATCCTTCCAACATTCCACACATTGTAAGTGACGAAGGCTATGGCAAAAATGATTATATCGAAACTTCCCGCCCGCTGATCGTCGTAACAGCGCCGGGACCTGGAAGCGGCAAGATGGCTGTCTGCCTGTCACAGCTCTACCATGAACACAAACGCGGGATCTGTGCCGGTTATGCCAAATTTGAAACATTTCCAATCTGGAATATCCCGCTCAAGCATCCGGTCAACCTCGCTTACGAGGCGGCAACAGCCGATCTCAACGACATCAATATGATTGATCCGTTCCATCTGGAAGCATATGGAAAGACAACCGTCAACTACAACCGTGACGTGGAAATCTTCCCTGTCCTGAATGCGATGTTTGAACGAATCTATGGAAAGAGTCCATACAAATCACCGACAGATATGGGCGTCAACATGGCAGGTAACTGTATCTGTGATGATGAGGCATGCAAAGAAGCTTCCAATCAGGAGATCATCCGCCGTTACTATGATTCCAGAAGACGTGCCCTTGCCGGTGCATGTTCGGATGAAGAAGTATACAAGATCGAGATGCTGATGAACCAGGCAGGCATCACCGTTCATGACCGTCCGGTTGTTGACGCTGCAATGAAACGTGCCGAAGAAACAGGTGCTCCGGCTGCTGCAATGGAACTGCATGATGGTCGTATGGTCACAGGCAAGACTTCCGATCTGCTCGGCGCATGCGCTGCTCTTCTTTTAAATGCCTTAAAAGAGCTTGCCGGCATTCCACATGATCGTCCGGTTATTTCTCCGGCAGCAATTGAACCGATCCAGACTTTAAAGACTCAGTATCTTGGAAGCAAGAACCCACGTCTTCACACAGACGAAGTGCTTATTGCGCTGTCTGTCAGTGCAGCTTCCGATCCGGATGCACAGAAAGCACTGGAACAGCTTCCGAATCTGAAGGGCTGCCAGGCTCATACTTCCGTAATGGTAGGTGATGTTGACCGCAAGCAGTTTATGAAACTTTCGGTTCAAGCAACTTTTGAAGCAAAATATGAAAATAATTCTGTATTTTTTCCGAAAAAGGGTGTATAATTTTTAAGTATTTTTTTGGAGCATACTTATTTATTTGAACGCGAAGGAGGAAATTATGGCAGTAAAATATGTATTTGTAACAGGTGGAGTAGTATCAGGACTTGGAAAAGGAATTACAGCCGCATCACTCGGAAGACTTCTGAAAGCACGCGGCTACACAGTGACCATGCAGAAATTCGATCCTTATATCAATATTGATCCGGGTACTATGAATCCGGTACAGCACGGAGAAGTTTTCGTCACAGACGATGGTGCTGAGACAGACCTTGACCTTGGTCACTACGAGCGTTTTATCGACGAAAGTCTGACAAAGAATTCCAACGTCACAACCGGTAAGATCTATTGGTCCGTATTGCAGAAAGAACGTCGTGGAGATTTCGGCGGAGGAACTGTACAGGTTATCCCGCACATCACAAACGAGATCAAGTCCCGTTTCTATCGCAATCCATCTGCTGAAAATACAGAAATTGCCATTATTGAAGTAGGCGGAACCGTCGGAGATATCGAAAGCCAGCCTTTCCTTGAGGCGATTCGTCAGTTCCAGCACGAGAAAGGACGCGAGAACGTTGTTCTGATCCATGTAACTTTAATTCCTTACCTTCGCGCTTCGCAGGAGATGAAAACAAAGCCAACACAGGCAAGTGTCAAAGATTTACAGGGAATGGGAATCCAGCCGGATATCCTCGTATGTCGTTCTGAGCATCCTCTGGATGACGGCATCAAAGACAAGATCGCACTTTTCTGTAATGTACCATCCAACCATGTACTCCAGAATCTGGATGTGGAATATCTTTATGAAGCACCGCTTGCAATGGAGAAAGAACATCTTGCAGAAGTAGTATGTGAGTCACTTCATCTGGACTGCCCGACACCGGATCTCAAAGACTGGACAGAGATGGTTGAATATCTGAAGACACCAAATACAGAAGTAACTGTTGCTATTGTCGGTAAATATATCCAGCTTCATGATGCTTACATCAGTGTCGTAGAAGCATTAAAACATGGTGGTATCTTCAGCCGTGCTACTGTAAATATCAAATGGATCGATTCCGAGACGGTTACTGCTGAAAATGTAGATGAACAGTTGAAAGACGTCAGCGGTATCTTGGTTCCGGGCGGATTCGGACAGCGTGGTATTGACGGAAAACTGCAAGCTATCAAATACGCACGTACCAATAAGATTCCGTTCCTCGGTCTGTGCCTGGGCATGCAGCTTGCAATCGTTGAATTTGCAAGAAATGTCATCGGTTACCGTGATGCACACAGTGCAGAACTTGATCCGGATACAACACATCCGGTTATTCATATCATGCCGGAACAGCTTGGCATTGAGGACATCGGTGGTACTTTAAGACTTGGATCTTATCCATGTGTTCTTGATAAGACTTCTACAGCATACAAATTATATGGCACAGAAGAGATTCATGAACGTCATCGTCATCGTTATGAAGTCAACAACGACTATCGTGATGCTCTGACAGCCAACGGCATGAAATTATCTGGTCTCTCACCGGACGGACGTATTGTCGAGATGATCGAGATTCCGGAACATCCTTGGTTTGTCGCAACACAGGCACATCCGGAATTAAAGTCCAGACCGAACAGACCGCATCCGTTATTCCGTGGCTTCGTAGAAGCAGCTTTAAAATATCAGGATGATAAGGCTACAAAATAATCCTGTTTCTTCAAGCGTTTCATAAATAAGTGAATATATAAAGAATATAATTTTATATTCTGATATAGTAAAAATGTGTAAGTTCCTATGCTCAGAAACTTACACATTTTTTTATTTACTCATTTCTTAATTATCTCTTTTCTATTATCTTATCTCTATTATCTTATCTCTATGCCCAGTCGATCCTGCTTCCTTTCGCCGTTTTCTTTACGACAAGCTTCGTATCAATCTGTTCTTTTAATTCATTGACATGAGAAATAATCCCCACAAGCCGGTTTTCCCCAGCCAGTTCTACCAGCACACGGACCGCCTGTTCTCTTGTACTGTCATCGAGAGAGCCAAATCCCTCATCAATAAACATCGTATCCAAACGGATTCCTCCGACACTACTTTGTATTGTATCTGCAAGCCCCAACGCCATCGATAACGCTGCCATAAAGGATTCTCCACCGGATAGCGTACGCACATCCCTCACTGCGTCATTTACCATGCTGTACACGTCCAGATCCAATCCTGACTGTCCCTGGCTTCCCATATGCGACAAATCCTTGCACTGCAGGATAAAAGAGCCATCCGTCATCTTAATCAAACGTCGATTCGCCGCCTGAATAATCTGTTTAAAATACTGTCGCTGTACATATGTTTCAAAATCCATCTTCACATTGCCGGTCAATGTACCATTCGCAGTCTTGCTCAGATTTGAAATCCACTCGTATTTCTTCTGCTGCTCACCGATTTTTTCAAAAAAATGTTCCAGGCGCTTTTTCGTTTCCTCGTGACTCTGCACAAGATTCGTTATCAATATCTGTTCTTTTGTAAGCTTTTCTTCTTCACTGCGTCTGCTTTCCAGTTTTTTCAAAAGTTCAGAAATATCCGGGCGCTCTTCCCCCTCCAGACGTTCCCGCAGACTCTTTAATACCCCTGTATTTTCACTGACTTGTTTTTCGTATTCCCGCAGCTTGTTCTCCAAGCCCGGAAGCCTTTCTATTTGCGTACAAAACTCTGAAAACTGCTCTTCTGTCAAACTGTATTTTTCCAATGTCTCTCTATATGATTTTTCATTTTCCAGACATTGCACTTCCTGCTCTTTCTCATTTTGAAGTTCGCTTTCCAGCTTTCCTTCCCGCTGTTTCTGGTTCGCAATCTCTTCCTGAAGTATTTTCTCTGTTCTGTCAGTTTCTTCCTGCAGTCTGTTTTTCCGGCTTGTCTTTTTCTTAAGTTCCTCTTTTGCAGTTTCTCCGGACTCCCACGGCAAAACATCTTTTCTCGTCTCATCCTCCGCTTTCAAGCTTTGTCTCTCAAGCTCCAGTGCTGCTTTTTCCTTCTCTGTTTCTTCCAGTTCCCTGCTTTTTTTTCTCAGCTCCTCCTGCTTTGCCGGGAGCTTTTCCACCAGTGCTTTTGCATGTGTAAGCTGTTCTTTATTCTGCTCTGCATTCTGTTCCAGTTTCTTTCGTTCTTCCCGGACTCCGGCCAGTTTCTCTTTTAACATTTTTTCCGTTTCCACCAGATCAACTACATCGGTTTCCGGGAACTCATCTTCTCCAAGAAGTTTTCTGCAGTTGTCCCAGAATACCGACCAGCTGCTTTCAAATGCATTCCATTTCTCCCGATACAGATCTGCCGCCTGATCTCTGGCTTTTTCTGCTTTGTCTCGCATCTTCTTTGCGCTCTCGACTTCCTGTTCCGAAACTGCATGCAGTGATAGCTGCCTTGGATGCGGATGTTCTGTAGATCCACAGACCGGACATGGTCTTCCTGTCTCAAGTCCCGCTGCCAGGATTCCTGCCTGCTCTTCAAAAAACAGGCTGTATTTCTGTTCATAATCCTCAAAAACAGATCGGTAATTTTTCACTGCACTCTCCATCTTTTTCTGCAGTTCTTCACAGGCTTTCTTTTGAGTATCCAGCTTAGGGATCTGTGCCGTAAGGGTTATCACCCAGGATTCTTCTTCCGTTTTCTGCTCTTTTAACTGCCCGAGAAGCCTTCCGTTTTCTTCCCATCCTGCAATAGATTTCTCTGCTTTCTCCGTATTCTCTATCCATTTCTTCAATTCCGTATGAACAGCTTCTGCCTTTTCTTTCCGCACTTCGTTCTTACGGATTTCCGCTTCTGCCTCTTCCATCTTTTTCTTAAGGGCTTCCAACATTTCATACTGTTTCAGTCCTTCTGTAAGCTTCACAATCTCTCCCGATAATACAGGTTCTTCTCTCTTCAGACATTCCAGGGCAGATCTGGCGGTCTCTGTCTTCTCAGACACCCTATCCATGCCGGTTTCCAGCTCCTTTTTCAGCATTTCTATCGTCTGTCTGATCTTTAAAAGTCTCTTCGTTCCATTTTCCATATTTTCAAAAATCGGTCTGACATTTGCCGCCGCACGAATGTGCTCCGTCTGTTCTTTTTCTTCCTGATACAGTACTTTTCTCGCTTCTAATTCTTCTGACTTTTTTTTCGCTTTCTCACAGTCATCAAAAAGCGCAAGCAGAAATTTGGCATTCTTCACTTCACTGTTTAACCGCTCCACTGCTTTTCTTTCCTCAGCCGCCAATTTTGTATAACTTTGCTTCTTTTCCTGCTCTGCGGAAATAATCTCCTTTAACACCTGTAACGTTTCATCCTGCGCCGGGAACACCTGTCCTTTTAACAGTTTCCAGTGACTGAAAAGTTCTTTCCCTGCCAGATCTGCAAGAGACTCTTCTTTCACACGTTCCATTTCCATTTGCAGATTTCTCCGGCTCTCCTGCATATCCTGCTGCATTTTCAACGCTCTCTGTCTTAAGATTTCCTGTACCTGTGCATATATTTTCGTATGGAAAATACGGGAAAAGATTTTCTTACGGTCTTTGGAATCGGCAAGCAGTAACTTCAGGAAATCGCCCTGCGCGATCATCGCCATCTGCGTAAACTGTCCGGCATCCATCCCCATGATCTCTGTGATCTTATGCTCTGTCTCACGCTTTCTTCCCGGGAATACACTGCCATCCGGCATTGTAAGTTCTACTTTTGCGCTCTCTTTTACAAGACGTACAGAACCGTCCGATGCCTTTCTCTTTCCTGCACGCATATACTCCGGATTCCGGCGCACTTCATACCTCTCTCCATGATAATCAAACACCAGTTTGACATAAGTTTCCACGTCTTCGGATGCATACTGGCTGCGCATCATATTTCCTTCCCTGTTGCCACCGCTGGTCTGGCCGTAAAGCGCATACACAATAGCATCAAACACCGTCGTCTTTCCTGCTCCTGTATCTCCTGTGATCAAAAATAAACCTTGTCTTACACCTGTAAAATCAACCACTGTCTTACCTGCATAGGAGCCAAACGCTGACATTTCTATTGTAATCGGACGCATCTTACTCATCCTCCCTTGCTTCTTCTAATATCTGCAGGATCAATGTTTCCTCTTCCGGATCCATCGTTCTTCCCTGCATTTTTTCAAAGAAATCTGCAAAATTTTCTTCCGGTGTTTTCAGGACCAGCTCTTCAGCTTCCATCCATTTCGTTCGGGTTCTTGTATTATCAATCCTCACTTCCAGTATTTTGGAAAATACGGTTTCTAACTGTTCTTTCGGATGATAGGGATCTGTCTCATCAGTCAATGTAATACTGACATAATCTTCCGGGCTGCGTTCTTCTTTTAAAATCTCCTTAAGTTTCCCTGTGATCTTACGGACATCCCTGAGAGGATGCAGCGGATACTCTTCTATTTTCACAGATTCCCCTTTTTCTCCGAGCGTTACAACTGTCAAAGCTTTCGTATGAGAGGCTTCACTGACCGAATATTTTAAAGGTGTTCCACAATAACGGATATGCTCATCTTTTACTTTCTGCTTTCCATGCAAATGTCCCAGTGCAACATAATCAAACGGCTCCACGCATGTTATGTCTATCTGATCAAGCCCGCCAATCGAAATCGTTTCCGAATCACAGGTTTCCGGCAGGTAGCTTCCCATATAAAACTGGTGGGATACCAATACATTTCTCTCATCCTTAAAATTAATATTTTCCCTCTTGATCAGACGGTTCAACGCATCACTGTATGTCTCCGGTGGATTCTCTTCAAATAATCTGCGCACATATGCCGGTTTTAAAAAAGGGAGCAGGAAGAAGTTCACTTCTCCCCACTCATCCTTCAATGCAACCTTTTCTATATGCTCTTCTTCCTTCTGCGGCACACTGCCAGCCAGGTAAATCTTTTCTTCTTTCAAAATACCTGCTGCATACCTCAGACGATCCGCAGAATCATGATTTCCACTGATGATCATAACCGGAATCTGCGGACGTATCTTTGCTAATCTTGTAAGAAAATCATCAAATAATGTTACTGCTTCTGCAGACGGCACCGGCTTATCGTAGATATCTCCAGCGATCACAACCGCATCCGGATGTAATTTCCCGGCATATTCAATAATCTCTCCAAGAATATGTTCCTGATCTTCCTTTAAGCTGTAATGATGTAACTGTTTGCCGATATGAAGATCGGACAAATGAAAAAATCGCATATCGTCTTACACCCCTTTACATGGAAATCCATCCAAATGCATTTGCAACCGAACTTGCCAGAATGATCATAGTGAAAATCGGGCATAAGTATTTGATCATCACAACAAAAATCTTCTTCCTGCGGAAACTGTTTTCCCCATGTCTGATCTCTTCCTCAATCCGGTCAATTCCAACGACTCTTGAAACTAATAAACTTGTCATCAGCGCTGCAATCGGCATCATAACTGAATTTGTCAGAAAATCAAAGAAATCCAGGAACTGCATACCGATGATCTTTACGAACGCAAGCGGTCCATATCCCAGACAGGATAAAGTACCCAGTAAGAGCATAATTACACCTACAACCACTGTTGCTTTCTGTCTGCTCCATCCAATCTCATCCTCGAATGTCGACACTGCACTTTCCGTCAGCGCAATCGAACTTGTAACAGCAGCAAAAAGCACCAGTAAAAAGAACAGGATACCGATAGCTGTTCCAAATCCCATATTCTGGAAAACCTTTGGAATGGTAATAAACATCAGCGACGGTCCTGCCTGAAGCGTATCCGGATCTCCGCCGGAAAATGCAAAGACTGCCGGAATGATCATCAGACCTGCCATGATTGCGATCGCTGTATCAAAGATTTCTACGTTTGTTGTGGAACCTTCAATGGATACGTCTTTTTTCATGTAGGAACCAAAAGTTACCAGAATACCCATAGCGATTGAAAGTGAATAGAACATCTGTCCCATTGCTGCCACAACGGTCATCCATGAGAAATTCTCAATATTCGGTATCAGGAAATATTTTACACCTTTCAGTGCTCCCGGTCTTGTCACAGAATAAACTGCGATCAGAATGGACAGAAATACCAGAATCGGCATCATAAATTTCGAAACACGCTCAACACCGTTACGTACTCCTGCGTAAATGATTGCTACTGTGAATAATGCAAAAAGCAAAAAACAGATTTCCGTAGATACTCCGTTGGAAATAAATTCTGAGAAATATCCGTCTGTCGCAAGCTTCTGGCTGTTGCCCTTTACATATTCAATCAGGTATTTGATTACCCAGCCGCCGATTACTGAGTAATACGGCACGATCAGAATCGGAATGATCGCGTTGATCCAGCCGCCGAATGACAGCCATTTAGATTTGCCGAATTTGGCAAAAGCACCCACCGGACTTTTCTTCGTCATTCGTCCAAGTGCAGTCTCTGCCACGATCATTGAATAACCAAATGTCAGTGCCAGAATAATATAAATCAGTAAAAAAATACCACCGCCATATTTTGCCGCCAGGTACGGGAATCTCCAGATATTTCCCAGACCGACGGAAGCTCCGGCTGCGGATAGTACAAATCCGAGTTTGCCGGAAAACGTGCTTCTCTCATGATGATGTTTTTCCATAAATCAACCCTCTCCTGTGATTATTTGATTCTCTTTAATTCGTATTCTCTGGTTCCAAGTCCGACTTTTTCTGCCTGGTCAAGAGTTGCTTTCCATTCGATGTTTGGATTGGAATCTTTGAAATGGTCATGGTGACAATGCCATCCAGGCTCTGCCAGATGTTCTCCGAGCTGACTGTCTGCAATCGGTGTTGCTTTCAAGCAGGCATCTGCACATGCCTGATCCAGTGCAACCGGGTCAAAACTTGCAAACATTCCAATATCCGGAAGAATCGGTGCATCATTCTCTCCATGACAGTCGCAGTTCGGGCTGATATCCTGAACCAACGCAATATGGAAATGCGGACGGCCATGACAGACAGCCTGCGCATATTCTGCCATCTTACGGTCAAGAAGTTCGTTTGCACTGCTATTCGGATTGTATACAGCATCAAAACTGCAGGCTCCGATGCAACGGCCGCAGCCTTTGCATTTATCATAATCGATCACTGCTTTTTTGTTTACATATGTAATCGCATCACTGCCACATTCTTTTGCACAGCGGCGGCAGCCACGACAGACTTCTTCGT
>OLPL01002085.1_pt1 | contig 10834 bp, 9 predicted proteins | sample 1673211 | NCBI WGS metagenome assembly OLPL01 (sample SAMEA3136766, study PRJEB25190) | human gut metagenome | reverse complement strand
AACATGAAACTTTTCATAGAGCATATGCGCTGCGTTTTCCATAGAAGCGGCATCTGTGATCTGCATTCCGGTGAGGGCTTCTGCCTCCGGAATATTTGGGGTGATGACCTCGGCGAGTGGAAAAAGCTCTTTCTGGAGAGTTTCTTCTGCGTCTTTGTTCATCAGGCGATGACCACTGGTAGATACCATGACGGGATCCAGAACGATGTGGCGGGCCTGATACTGACGCAGCTTGGAAGCTACGTGTCGCATGATTTCAGAAGAAGAGAGCATTCCGATCTTGACGGCATCCGGAAAAATATCAGTAAAAATGCAATCGAGCTGATTATCGAGAAATTCAGATGATGTTTCCTGAATGCCGTAAACACCGGTCGTATTCTGTGCAGTCAGGGCGGTGATCGCGCTCATTGCATAAACACCGTTCATAATCATTGTCTTGATGTCGGCCTGGATACCTGCACCACCGCTGCAGTCACTGCCGGCAATTGTTAATACAGTTTTCATAATGTTTTTGTCCTTATCATGTTTAGATATATTCAAAAGCTATATCGTTTTCAGCTGTTCGAGCAAACGTCTGACAGCGGAAGTTTTGTCTGCTGGTTTGAAAAGTCCGCTGATGACAGCTGCTCCGGCAATTCCGCTTCCGGCAAGGTATGGAAGATTGTCACTGTTTACACCGCCGATCGCCACGACAGGAATCTTTACGGCCTGACAGATCGCTTTCAGGGTTTCGATGGGAAGCTGTGATACATTGGTTTTGGTCGTACTTCCAAAGATGGCACCGCATCCGAGATAATCAGCTCCGGCAGCTTCGGCGGCAAGAGCTTCTTCAACATTATGGGCACTCCCGCCAATAATGAAATCTTTTCCAAGAAGATTCCGTGCTTTCTGGATGCCCATATCGGAAAGACCAACGTGAACACCGGAAGCACCGGATTTCTTTGCAAGATCTGGGCGGTCATTGATGATCAGAGGAACCTGATAACGGTCACACAGGTCCTTCAGAAGGGAAGCTTCTTTCAGAATCTCTTCATCGGACATATGTTTTTCTCGAAGCTGTACACAGGTAACGCCTGCTTTCAGAAGCTCTTCTGTGACAGAGACCAGTGTTTCACCTGGTTTCAGCCAGCTCCGGTCAGTGACAGCATATAAATTTAATTGTCTGGCATTGATTTTCATAGATTTGTCTCCGTGTCAAAAATTTTTTCTTCCAGTACATCAAAAAGCTGTGTATGGAAAGTTCCGATACCACCATGGACGACATCTATCCGCTGTCCGGCACAATAAGCGACCTCTCTCCAGAGAGTTCCGGCGGCACAGGCGGCATCAAACGGTGAATCTGCGGTGCACAGGAATAAAGTGCAAAGTGCGGAAAGCATGCATCCACCGCCTGTAATGCGGCAGATTCTGGAATCACCGCCAGTGAGAAGCTGCGTGTTTTCTCCATCAGAGACAACGTCCATAGCTCCGGTGATCAGAACAGTTGTCTGAAAGAGATTTGCGGTTTGCTTTGCAGTAGAACAGACATCTGATTCGGTAAGATGCAGGGCACTTTCAACTCCACCATGGGAGCCGGGAGTAACACTGTCAGAAAAAAGAGCACAGAGGACTGCAGCCTCTTCCTGGTTGCAGCGGATCAGATCCGGATGCACCTGAGCAAGAAGGTTTTTTATGGTTTTCTGGCGAAATGTGCTGGCTCCGATACCTACCGGATCCAGTACAACAGGATGCTTAAGTTCATTGGCTTTTTTTCCGGCAAGGATGCAGGCATTGATTTTGGCCTCATCAGGAACTCCGGTGTTTAAGAGGGTTCCCTGACAGAAGCCGGTGATCTCTGCAACCTCTTTTTCATTTTGTCCCATAACGGCACTTCCACCGGCTGCCAGAAGAAGATTAGCAACATCCTGCATGGTTACCGGGTTGGTAAGGCAGTGGATTTTTGGCGCTTTCCGACGGATGTTTTGAAAAATTATTTCTATATCAGTGACATACGGCATAGATTATCTCCTGACTGTATGAAGTATCTGGCTTTTTTCAAAAACGCGAAGCAGTACAAAAGCAAGGACACTTCCTGTGAAGGTTGAGATAAAAAACGGAAGCATGTACACGGTAAATCCTGCCGGTGCGAGTCCCATGAGCAGTTTTGCGACAGGGTATGCGGCAAGTCCGCCGAGAATGCCGGTTCCGAGTGCTTCAGCAGCACAGGTAGGAGCAAGTTTACCGGTAAAGCGGAAGATCAGTCCACAGCACAGGGCACCGACCATGCTTCCCGGGAAAGCAAGCAGACTTCCGATGCCGAGCAGATTACGGATCAGACTTGCACAGAACGCGATTCCGACACCCCACCACGGACCGAGGATGACGGCGGAAAATACATTGACCATATGCTGGACGGGAGCGCATTTGCTTCCGGCAACCGGGACGCTGATCAGACTTCCGGCAACGGCAGCTGCGGTCAGAACTCCGGCGATGGCAAGTTTCTGGGTTGATGTTGTTTCATTTTGGTTCATGATTACCTCCTGTTTTCCTGAGGATAGATGGCAACAAAAAAGAAGATACCGCGCAGGTACCTTCTCAACTTGTCTGATAGCAAAAAGAAAATCCAAATGGAAAATCTTTCCGGGCATTCGGTATATCCCTACGTTGGCATTATCCAAATCAGGTTAAGGGTCGAAACCAAGAAGTTTCCTCTCAGCCGGCTTATGGCCAGCTCCCCTGTTTTTATTTACGGATATATTATACAGCCGGAAATGACAGATGGCAAGAAAAAAATCTGCTGCATTGAAAATAGAATGCACTTGTGCTATTCTGTAATGGAATATATCCGTTTGGAGAAACGGAGCAAATATCACATATATCCCGAGGCAGAGGAGGAAAATATGAAAGTATCAACACTATTAGAAGGTTTGGAATATACCTGCTGTCAGGGCAGTACAGAACAGGAAGTCACTACCGTTGTGTATGACTCCCGCAAAGTAGAAGAAAATTCGTTGTTTATCTGCATCCGTGGTGCGGTTGTGGACGGACACAAATTTGTACCGGATGTCATCGAAAAAGGTGCAAAAACTCTGATCGTTGAAGAAGAAGTTGAGGCTCCTTCAGATGTAACAGTGATCAAAGTTGCGGACACCCGTTATGCGATGGCATTTATTTCTGCGGCATATTTCGATCATCCGGCAAAAGAACTCAAAACTATTGGAATTACCGGAACAAAGGGAAAGACAACGACAACTTACATGGTAAAATCGATTCTGGAAAATGCCGGTTACAAAGTCGGACTGATTGGAACAATCGAGGCAATCATCGGAGATAAGCATATTCCGGCACACAATACGACACCGGAATCATATCTGGTTCAGGAATATTTTCGCAAGATGGCAGATGCCGGTTGTGACTGTGTAGTTATGGAGGTTTCATCACAGGGACTGATGCTTCACCGTACACAGGGATTTGTTTTTGACTATGGTATTTTTACAAACATTGAACCGGACCATATCGGACCAAATGAGCATAAGGATTTTGACGATTATTTAAGATGTAAATCCATGCTGCTCCGTCAGTGCAAAGTCGGAATAGTCAATCGCGATGATGAACATTTCGAAAGAATCATAGAGGGACATACCTGCACACTTGAGACTTACGGATTTTCTCGGGAGGCAGATCTGCGGGCCGAGGATGCACATATGGTAGGTGGCAGAGGCTATCTTGGAATTTCCTATCAGCTCAAAGGTCTGATGGAGTTTCCGGTAGAGATCGACATTCCGGGTAAATTCAGCATTTACAATTCTCTGACAGCAATTGCAATCTGTCGTCATTTTAATGTTTCACAGGAAAACATCATTAAGGCGCTGAAAGTTGCAAAAGTAAAAGGTCGTATCGAGATGATCAAAGTATCTGATGAATTTACATTGATGATCGATTATGCGCATAATGCGATGGCATTGGAGAGCCTTCTGACGACACTTCGTGAATATCATCCGCATCGTCTTGTATGTTTGTTTGGATGTGGAGGAAACCGTGCGAAATCCCGCCGCTATGAGATGGGAGAGGTTTCCGGAAGACTTGCAGATCTGACGATCATCACATCCGATAACCCGAGATTTGAGGAACCGCAGGATATCATTGATGATATCAAGATCGGTATTTCAAAGACAGACGGCAAATATGTCGAGATCTGTGACCGTAAGGAAGCAATCGCATATGCGATCCACCACGGAGAACCGGGGGATATCATCGTTCTTGCAGGAAAAGGCCATGAGGATTATCAGGAGATCAAAGGCAAGAAATACCCAATGGACGAGAGAGTACTGATCGAAGAAATCCTTCAGGAGGATAAAGAAAGAGCAGAAAAATAAATGATTTATGCGGATATCATCGTGGACATTTCCCACGAAAAAGTTGACCGCAGTTTTCAGTATAAAGTTCCCGAAGAACTGCAGTACAAACTGCAGGTGGGAATGGTGGTGACGATTCCTTTTGGAAACGGAAACCACGAACGAAAGGGCTATGTGATCGGTCTTTCAGATACACCGGCATTTGATACATCACGTATGAAAGAACTTACGGGAATCTGCAGCAGTGAGGAAACTACGGAGGAGAGGCTGATCGCGCTTGCCGCGTGGATGAAAAACCAGTATGGCTCCACTATGGTTCAGGCACTGAAAACGGTTCTCCCCGTGAGAGAAAAGGTCAAAGCCAAAGAAAAACGATATATCATATTGAATGTCAGCGAAGAAGAGGCAGAAAAAACTGCAGGGAAGCTGGAGAGTGGACGATGTAAGGCAAGAGCAAGGCTTGTGCGTGCGCTTCTTGAGGAAAAGAAGCTGGATTATACAAAAGCATCCAAAGAACTCGGCGTAACGGCTTCTGTTTTGCGTCCACTTGTGGATGAAGGTATCGTTCAGGTTGTGCAGGATGAAGTTTATCGGATGAGCGTGGACGGAGCGAATATTCCACACGAGGAACTTTCTGTTCTCACAAAACCGCAGCAGGAGGCTTTTGATCAGATTCAGAAGGAATGGCAATCTGATTCGCCCCGGCCGGTTCTGATTCATGGAGTCACCGGAAGCGGTAAGACACAGGTTTATATGAAATTGATCCGTCAGGTGATCGGTGAGGGAAAACAGGTCATTGTACTTGTTCCGGAGATTGCGCTGACCTATCAGACGGTTCGGAGATTTTATGGCTGGTTTGGAGAAAAAGTTTCCGTACTGAATTCCCGCCTGTCGCAGGGAGAACGCTACGACCAGTTCAAAAGAGCCAAACGCGGTGAGATACAGATTATGGTGGGACCACGTTCGGCTTTGTTCACACCGTTTTCAAATCTGGGACTTATCATTATAGATGAGGAGCATGAGCAGTCTTATAAGAGTGAAAACAGCCCCAGATACCATGCAAGAGAGACTGCACTTTACCGCGCGCAGATGGAAAATGCACGTCTTGTCCTGGGTTCGGCGACACCGTCGCTGGAAGCCTATACGAAGGCGAAAGACGGTGAATTCCGGCTTGTAAAGCTGGATGCGCGTTTTGAAGACCGACCGCTTCCGAAAGTGAGTGTTATAGATCTAAGAGAAGAATTACGGGAGGGAAACCGTTCAGTTCTGAGCCGCAGTTTGAGAAAAGCCATCGAAAACAGGCTGGAATGTGGGGAGCAGGCAATTCTTTTCCTGAACAGAAGAGGATATGCCGGGTTTGTTTCCTGCCGTTCCTGTGGTGCAGTTCTGAAATGTCCGCACTGCGATGTGGCTTTGACGGAACACAATAATGGCAGACTGGTCTGTCACTATTGCGGATATGAACAGCCACGGGTGGAAAAATGTCCGGTATGCGGTTCGCCTTATATCGGAGGATTTAAGGCAGGAACGCAGCAGATCGAGCAGGTTCTGCACAAGAATTTCCCAAAAGCGCGTATCCTTCGTATGGACTATGACACGACAAGGGCAAAAGGCAGCTACGAAAAGATATTGTCTTCGTTTGCAGCGCATGAGGCTGACATTCTTGTCGGAACACAGATGATCGTCAAAGGACATGATTTTCCGGATGTGACACTGGTGGGAGCGCTTGCTGCGGATCTCTCCTTAAATGTGGCAGATTACCGCTGTGCGGAGAGAACTTTCCAGCTTCTGACACAGGCAGTCGGCAGATCAGGGCGTGGAATGAAACCGGGTGAGGCAATCATTCAGAGCTACCATCCGGATCATTACAGCATTCAGGCCGCGGCGGCGCAGGACTATGAGGCGTTTTATCAGGAGGAGATGGCATACCGTATGCTGATGGATTATCCGCCGGCAGCGCACATGCTTTCTGTACTGGTATCGGGTGAGAACGAAGAACTTGTGGAGCAGGGGATGGATTATCTTGCAAAGTTTGTGGAGCGGATTGCTTCCAGATATCGGATTCCTGTGATCGGGCCTGCATATGCGGCGGTTGGAAAAGTAAATGATATTTACCGTAAGGTTCTGTATCTCAAGCACCGGGATGAACGCATTTTGCAGGATATCAAAGATAAAACAGAAAAATACATTAAATTAAATTCCGGATTTAAAAGACTGTATATACAGTTTGATTACACTTAGGGTTAGAAAGTAGAAATTTACATAAGATAAAAAAGAGAGGAAGAAATAAAAATGGCAATCAGAGTAATCAGAACAGAAGAAGACCCGGTTCTGCGCAAGATCAGCAGACCGGTAAAAGAAGTAACACCGAAGATCATAACTTTGATCGACGATATGCTTGATACAATGTACGAGGCAATGGGCGTTGGTCTTGCAGCACCGCAGGTCGGCATCCTGAAACGTATCGTTGTAATTGATATCGGAGAAGGCCCGATCGTATTGATCAATCCGGAGATTCTGGAAACTTCCGGAGAGCAGACAGGTGATGAGGGATGCTTAAGTGTTCCGGGAATGGCCGGTCAGGTGACAAGACCAAACTATGTAAAAGTAAAAGCCATGGATGAGGACATGAATGAAGTGATCTATGAAGGAACCGAACTTCTGGCACGTGCATTCTGTCATGAAATCGATCACCTCGACGGAAAAATGTATACCGATCTGGTCGAAGGTGAACTGCACAGAACCAGCTATGATGAGGAAGAATGAGAAGGTATTTACAGGCAGACCCGTGCATAACGGGAGAAAAGAGGAGCAGACTATTATATGAAGATTGTTTATATGGGAACACCGGATTTTGCAGTGCCGCCACTTGCCGCACTTGTAAAAGACGGATATGAGGTAGCCGCTGTGGTAACACAGCCCGACAAACCAAAAGGAAGAGGAAAGACACTTCTGCCGACTCCTGTCAAGGAAGAAGCAATGAAACATGAGATCCCGGTCTATCAGCCACTTAAGGTACGTGATTCGGAATTTGTAGAAACATTAAAAGAACTTGCTCCGGACATGATCATAGTTGCAGCATTTGGTCAGATCATTCCGAAGGCGATCCTGGATATGCCGAAATACGGATGCCTGAATATTCATGCGTCCCTTCTTCCGAAATACAGAGGAGCCGCACCAATCCAGCAGGCTGTGATCGATGGAGAAAAGGAATCCGGAGTGACGATAATGAAAATGGGAGTCGGACTGGATACGGGAGATATGATTTCTCAGGCAGTCGTTCCGCTGGCAGAAGATGAAACAGGCGGAAGTCTGTTTGACAAACTTGCAGAGGAAGGCGCTGAACTTCTGATCCGTACAATTCCGTCTATTGTGGATGGAACTGCGGTCTATACGAAACAGCCGGAAGAAAGCCCGACTCCGTATGCGGCAATGATCAGTAAAAAAATGGGTCTGATGGATTTTTCAAAGAGTGCTACAGAGCTGGAGCGACTGGTGCGTGGAATGAATCCATGGCCGAGCGCCTATACTTTCCTGAACGGAAAGACACTGAAGGTGTGGAAATGCTCTGTTGAAAGTGCAAATTGTGGAAAAGAGGCACCGGGAACCATCACCGGTGTGGATAAAAAAGGAATTCATGTAGCCTGTGGAACAGACAAGCTGGTTCTTGAAGAAGTACAGCTGGAAGGCAAGAAGCGGATGGAGACAGATGCTTTTCTTCGCGGCTATCAGGTAACAGAAGGTATTATGCTGAAAGATCATAAGGAGTGATGCGGATGTACGGATATGGTTATGGATATTACGGATTCGACTGGACTTATATACTGCTGATCATTGGAATGCTGCTGTCACTTGCTGCATCCGCAAGGCTGAAGAGTACTTTTTCCTATTACAGGAGAATACGGAGTGCTTCAGGGCTTACCGGTGCAGAAACAGCAAAAAGAATCCTGCAGGCAGCCGGTATCACAGATGTGCATGTACGTGCAATTTCCGGAAGTCTGACGGACCATTATGATCCGCGGACAAAAACAGTAAGCCTTTCCGAAGATATTTACGGACAGACTTCACTGGCGGCTGTGGGTGTTGCTGCCCATGAATGCGGACATGCCATTCAGCATGCGATTGGTTATGCACCGCTTGAATTTCGAAGTGCGATCGTTCCGGTGGCAAACTTTGGAAGTACACTTTCCTGGCCGCTTTTTCTGATCGGGCTTTTTTCAGGAATCCGTCCGCTGGTGACAGCAGGTATTGTACTTTTTTCACTGGCAGTACTGTTTCAGCTTGTGACACTTCCTGTTGAGATCAATGCATCCTCACGTGCATTAAAGATGCTGCAGAGTACCGGAATCCTCGGGACAGACGAGACACGTGGGGCAAGAAAGGTACTGACCGCAGCTGCAATGACTTATGTGGCAGCGCTGGCAGCTTCCATATTACAGCTTTTGAGACTTTTGATACTTGCAGGAGGACGAAGAAGGGATGACTAACGGAATTAATACGAGAGAGATGATACTGGAGATTCTTCTTCAGATTAATGAAGAGGGCGAACATAGTCATATTGCAATTCGCAATGCACTTTCCAAATATCAGTTCCTTCCGAAACAGGAAAGAGCTTTTATCACGAGAGTGTGTGAGGGAACACTGGAATACAGAATACTGATTGATTATATTATTAATTCCTTTTCGAAAATTCCTGTTGATAAAATGAAAGCACCGATCCGTGAAATCTTACGAAGTGCCATTTATCAGATGAAATTCATGGATCGTGTGCCGGACAGTGCTGTCTGTAATGAGGCAGTAAAACTTGCACAGAAAAAAGGTTTTTATAATCTGAAACCTTTTGTAAACGGAGTTCTTCGGACTGCTGCGAGACAGATGAACGAACTGGAATATCCTTCAAGAGAAGAGAATCTTGTCCGTTATCTGTCCGTTCGTTATTCCATGCCGGAGGAGCTTGTAAATCGCTGGCTGGAAGATTACGGCGAGGAAATTACCGAAAAAATGCTTGCAGATTTCCTCAGGGAAAAACCGGTAACGATTCGCTGCCGTACATATCTGAATTCTGTTGATAAAATTTGTGACAGCTTGAAAAGTCAGGGCGTTACCGTCGAACCGGCTCCATATCTTCCTTATGCAAAGCGTATTTCCGGATATAACCATATTCTGGCGCTGGATGCATTTATTCAGGGAAAAATCCTTGTACAGGATGTAAGTTCCATGCTTGTGGCGGAGATTGCAAATCCGTCCAGAGGAGATTATGTCATTGACATGTGTGCTGCACCGGGTGGCAAGAGCCTTCATATGGGTGATAAGATGGAAGGATTTGGTACGGTAGACGCACGCGATATCAGCCAGTACAAGGTCAATCTGATCGAAGAAAATATTCAGCGAACAGGTTCGATCAATGTGCAGGCAAAAGTACAGGATGCTACGTTGTTTGATGTAGAATCCGAATGCAAGGCAGATATTGTTCTTGCAGATGTACCGTGTTCCGGTTACGGTGTGATAGGCAAGAAACCGGAGATCAAATACCGCTCTACAGCCCAGAAAGAAGATGAACTGGTCATTCTCCAGAGAACGATCCTTGATAAGGCAGCAGAGTATGTGAAACCGCGCGGAGTGCTTATTTTCAGTACCTGTACGATTGCAAAAGAAGAAAATGAAGAAAATATGATGTGGTTTATGAATAACCATCCATTTAAACTTGAAAGCATAGATGACTGTATTCCGGAAGAACTTCATTCTGAGACGACTGCACTGGGCTATCTGCAGCTGCTTCCGGGTGTACATGGAACTGATGGCTTCTTCATTGCAAAATTCAGAAGGAAATAATTATGACAGATATCAAATCAATGAATATGGAGGAGCTGAAAGAGCTTATGGTGCAGATCGGTGAAAAGCCTTTCCGCGCAAAGCAGATCTATGGCTGGCTGCATGAGCATCTTGTTACCTCCTATGATGAAATGGCAAATATTCCGAAGAGCCTGAAAGAAAAGCTGAAAGATTATCCCATCACAGTTCTGGAAGAACTGGATGTTCAGACTTCCAAAGTAGATGGAACCAGAAAGTATCTGTTCCGCCTTTCTGATGGAAATATGATCGAGAGTGTCCTGATGCGATATAAATACGGAAATTCCGTCTGTATTTCTTCTCAGGCAGGCTGCCGTATGGGCTGCCGCTTCTGTGCATCTACGATCGGTGGGCTGACGAGAAATCTTCTTCCGTCGGAGATGCTGGATCAGATTTACCGGATACAGACTTCTATCGGAGAGCGTATCTCCAATGTGGTGGTGATGGGAACCGGTGAGCCGCTTGATAATTATGATAATCTTCTCAGATTTATCCATATTCTGACAGAAGACGGAGGGATTCATATCAGTCAGCGAAATCTTACGGTATCTACCTGCGGGCTGGTTCCGAGAATTTATGAGCTGGCAGATGAAAAGCTCCAGATGACACTTGCAGTATCGCTTCATGCACCGAACGATGAAAAAAGACGG
>OLPL01002069.1_pt1 | contig 10871 bp, 10 predicted proteins | sample 1673211 | NCBI WGS metagenome assembly OLPL01 (sample SAMEA3136766, study PRJEB25190) | human gut metagenome | reverse complement strand
GGAGGAAAAGATAAATGAATACTTTAAAAGCTGAAAAAAGAAGCATGGACATCAAGGCAAAGAAATTAAGAAGAGAAGGATTTGTTACGGGCAATGTATTTGGCCGCGAGATGAAAGAATCTGTTCCGGTAAAAATGGACAAAAAAGAAGTAGAAAGCCTTCTGAAGAAGAATAATAAAGGAAGTCAGGTTATGCTTGATGTTGACGGAACAAAACATAACGTACTGATTAAGGATATTCAGTTTGATCCGATTAAAAAACAGATCAACGAAGTAGATTTTCAGGCATTGGTAAGCAACGAAGCAGTTCACTCTGTAGCTGAGATCGTATTGGTTGATGCCGAGAAAGTAACAACAGGTGTATTGGAAGAACATCTGGAAGAAGTAGCATTTAAGGCATTACCGAAAGACCTTGTAGATAAGATTGAAGTCAATGTAGGAGATATGCATGCAGGTGATACAATCAAAGTAAAAGATCTGGATATTGCCAAGAATCCGGAGGTTACATTATCTACGGATCCGGAAGCACTGATCGTAAGTGTAACAGAAGTTCATGCATCAGCAGATGATGAAGAAGCTGAAGACGGAGAAACTGCAGAAGCATAATATAAAATGCCTGGATAGAAAATTTGAGATTGTAAAAAATAAGAAGCACATTCTGACGCGAGAGTTGGAATGTGCTTCTTGTTAAATGCTCAAATTTGTGAGCGTTTATTTCACCGTAAGTATCTTGGAAAAGCTGACTTTTGTACCGGTTTTCAATTTAGCAGTAATCTTCACCTTACCGGTTTTGGAGCCTTTCTTCACAATTCCGTTCTTATTGACAGTAGCGATATCTTTATTGCTGCTGGTCCAGGTAAAGCTGGATGGATTAAGAATTGGGCGTGCATACATGTATGGACTGTTGTAGTCGGTATACAGCAAGAAGCTAAAAGCATATCTCCCTGGAAAAGAAAAGCCAAAAGGGGATATCCTAATAAGCTAAAGCATATCTCCAGAACAAAGAAAAGCAACAAGGGAGCTGAACTCCACGGATACACAATATATCCGCGGAGCCCAGCTCCCTTGTTTTTTATATATGCATGAAAATTCATCCTCGGCGGGAGAAGCGAAAAGCAATTCTACTTAAGGAAATACTTCAGGCGTATCCCTAACGCAAAAATTCATTAATAACATGCAGTACGCCATCCTCGTCGTTGGACTTGGTGATGTAATCGGCGCGCTCGCGCACCAGCGGCTGTGCGTTCGCCATGGCAACGCCAAGGCCGGCGGTCTCGATCATCGTAATGTCGTTGTAACCATCGCCGCAGCAGATCATCTGATCTGAAGTAAGTCCGATGCTGGATAACAGCTTCAGGAGAGAATGTGCTTTATCCACCTGCGGAGGCATGATCTCCAGGAAGAACGGATCGGAGCAGTAGATGTAGAGGTAAGAGCGGAAATAATCCGTCACTTCCTTCTGCGCTTTTGCAATAATCTCCGGTTCTCCTGTTACAAGAAACTTGTTCGCCGGTTCTTTAATACATGCCGCAAAATCATCCGTCTCGATGATCGGCATGTGATTGATCCGGGATTCCAGCTCGGTATATTTGTTCGGCTTAATTCCGGAGAGGATATTATCTGCTGTATAAGACAAAATATCCAGCCCGTCATATTTTCTTAAAATCTGCAGAAGAGGCTCTACAATATCTCCCGGAAGAGTCTTATTATAGATCGCCTGCATACTTCTGCAATCGGTAATTCTGGCACCGTTAAAAGAGAGAATATAGCTTCCGTAGTCTTCCAGATGTAGTTGTTTCGCAAGTGGAAGAACTCCCTTGGTCGGACGTCCGCTGGCAAGCACGACTTTCTTGCCCTGCTCCTGAATATCGATCAGAGCTTCCAGAGTAGGTCTGGAGATCTCTTTCTTCGAGTTGGTCAGCGTACCGTCGAGGTCCAGTGCTAATATCTGATATTCCATGGATTCTACACTCCTACAATGCTTCCAGAGCTTCTACCAGTTCAGGAAAATGCATTCCATGAGAAGCTTTGACAAGGACATTGTCTCCCTCTTTCATAATATTTTTCATCTCTGCAAGGAAATCCGCTTTTGTTTCAAACCAGTGTACTTCTGTACCGTCTATGGAAGCACCGTTTGCAATCTCTTTCGCAAGATCTCCGATCGCACATACAACATCTACACCTTTTTCAGCGGCATATGCGCCTGTCTCGTGGTGCAGTTCTTTTTCATTTGCACCAAGTTCACCCATATTTCCAAGGACAGCAACTTTACGTCCGATCGCCATATCGAGAACATCAATGGATGCCTTTGTAGAAATCGGATTTGCATTGTAGCAGTCATCTAAGATCGTCAGCTTATCGGTAATGATGATGTGGTTTCTTCCCGGAATAGATGGGAGATTCTCGATACCGGCTTTGATTTCTTCATTTGTCAGATCAAGGCTGTATCCGACAGCGGCACCTGCCAGCGCATTGGATACCATGTGGATACCCGGAAGCGGAACAACGCAGTCAAAAGAAGTTCCGTTTGGCATGTGGAGCGTGCATGAAGTTCCTTTAAGTCCGAGCGGTTTAATATCTGTTGCGCGGAAATCACTGTTGTCACCGGTTCCGAAGAATACAGGCTCTACACCTTTGATCGGACCGGATTCACGTAAAATATCATCATCTCCGTTGAAAATGATGGTTCCGCCATTTTTCATATCCTGGATCATCTGGGATTTCTCCTGGAAGATACCTTCTCTTGTCTTGAAAAATTCCAAGTGGGCAACACCGATGTTCGTGATCACACATACATCCGGACTTGCAACAGAAGAAAGTCTGCGCATCTCGCCGAAGTGGTTGACTCCCATTTCCAGAATAGCAACCTGGTTCTCCTCGTTCATTTCAAAAATTGTGATCGGAAGTCCCCATTCGTTATTGAAATTTCCTAATGTCTTATGAACATTGTATTTCTGGGAAAGTACAGATGCGATCATCTCTTTTGTACTTGTCTTTCCGACACTTCCTGTAATTCCGACAACCTTTACATCGAAAGAATCACGGTACAGTTTCGCAATGTCTAAAAGTGCCTGACCGGTAGATTCTACCAGAATATACGGGTAATCGGTTTCGCCCAGATCTTCATGGGAAACGACACACATTGCGCCCTTCTCGATTGTATCCGGGATAAATTTATGTGCATTTACATTTTCTCCGTCAATAGCGACAAAAAGGTAATCTTTCTCGACTTTACGACTGTCGATCACGACACCGGCTACTTCCTGGGAAAGTTTGGATGTATCGCCGTGATAGGTTCCTTTACAGGCCTTGGTGATATTTTCCAAAGTAAGGTTTTTCATAGAATAAATTCCTCCTTATTGGTAGCGTGCTTTGATTGATTCATCAATGATCTGCTCGCACAGATCACCATATTCCAAACCGGCAGCCTTCGCAGCCTTCGGAATCAGACTCGCCGGAGTCATACCCGGAAGTCCGTTCATTTCCAGACAATAGAACTTACCGTCTGTATCGTCAACGATAAAGTCAGCGCGTGCATACACATCCATGCGTAAAGTGCGAAATGCCTTCTCTGCCATGCGCTTCATTTTCTTCTGTGTCTTCTCATCGAGAGAGACCGGAGGGCAGATTTCCTGTGCGCCGCCTGCCTGGTATTTGTTCTCGTAGTTGAACACACCGTCTTTAGGAATGATCTCTACGATCGGAAGTGCTTTGCCGGCGAGAATACCACAGGCAAATTCTCTTCCTTTGATATAAGGTTCAATTACAACTTCTTCTTCCTGATGGACATCAAAAGACTGATGGATCGCATCAAGATATTCTTCTTCGGTGTGAACGATAAATACACCGATGCTGGAACCGCCGGAGCATGGTTTGATAACCAGTGGAAGATAATATCCCAGCTCGTCAAGCGGGGTATCCTTTGTCTGGCGATTCAGGGAAGTTCCTCGCGGAGTTGCTACACGACTCATTTTAAAAATCTGTTTGGCAACCAGTTTATTCATAGAAAGGGAACAACCCAGAGAATTCGGACCGGTATAACGGATGCCGAGGATATCAAAAGTAGCCTGCAACTTTCCGTTCTCACCGACAGAACCGTGCAGAGCCATAAAAGTAATATCTGCCATACGGCACAGCTCGATGACGTTCGGTCCAAGATAGCAGTCGGACTGATCAGGTCGGGACTTTTTCAAAGCATCGAGATCCGGCATCGTTGTTTTGATACCTTCTGCAATACCAAGTCCGGCGTCCGGAAGATCGAAGACTTCGTCCAGTTTATCCGCATCATAAGGTAGTCCAAAATAAACGTCTAGCAGATAAGCCTGATGCCCACTTTCGCGTAGTGTTTTACAGATTCCTGCTCCGGAAATAAGTGATACATCGCGTTCAGGACTGAGTCCTCCGGCTAATACTATAATTTTCATAAAATAAATTCTCCTTACTTAGTCAGATATGCTCATCTGATCAAGCAGCGATTTTTTTACATCGTATAATTTCTGTGATAAATCCACATGGATACGATGTGGGTAGAAGAGACGTTTGGTCTCATCCCAGAGTGTATCCTTCTCTTGCTTGCAGTAAGCTGCAATCTCCATAACAGAAGGAGAGTTGTAGACACATTCACCATTTATGAAGACTGGAACGAGAATCTCACGCATTGTGTATGTGCCACCCGGAAGCCTGGTCTTCTTCCATGTCTCGATTGGATCAAATAATAACAGATCTTCATTGGTGTCATATTCTTCGCCGGCAAAACAGATCAGATCAGCTTTGAGTTTTCCTGTTTCTTTATCATAGATACGATAAATGGTTTTGTTACCAGGATTTGTGATTTTTTCTGTATTTTCAGAAATCTTAATCTTCGGAATAAATTCTCCGTCCTGATTCTTTATGGCAGCCAGCTTATATACACCGCCGAAAGACGGGCAGTCCTTGGAAGTGATCAGATTTGTACCGACACCCCAGGAATCGATGGCTGCTTTTTGCATCTTCAGATCGTGGAGAAGGAACTCATCCAGATCATTGGATGCGCAGATGGTTGCATCTTTGAATCCGGCAGCATCCAACATCTTGCGTGCTTCTTTAGAAAGGTATGCAAGGTCGCCACTGTCAAGACGGATTCCGTATTTTTTGAGGGGATGACCAGACTCTTTAAATTCCCGGAATACACGAATCGCATTCGGTACACCGGATTTGAGAGTATCATACGTATCGACAAGTAATGTGCAGTTATCCGGATACATTTTCGCATAGTTCTTAAATGCAGTATATTCATCCTTGAAGCTCATGATCCAGCTATGCGCATGTGTACCCATGACCGGAACATCAAAAAGCTGTCCTGCAAGAACATTGGATGTGCCGACGCAGCCGCCGATCATAGCAGCTCTCGCACCATAAAGTCCGGCATCCGGTCCTTGTGCACGTCTCAGACCAAATTCCATAATACCGTCGCCGTCTGCCGCAAAGACAATTCGGGAAGTCTTCGTAGCGATCAGTGACTGGTGATTGATGATGTTCAGGATCGCGGTTTCTACAAGCTGTGCCTCCATGATCGGAGCGATCACTTTTAACAGTGGCTCTTTTGGAAATACAACGGTTCCTTCCGGAATTGCATAGATATCACCACTGAAATGAAAACCGCTTAAGTAGTGCAGAAAATCCTCACTGAAAATGTGCAGACTTCTTAAGTAGTCCACATCCTCGTAAGTAAAATTCAGGTTCTTCACATAATCGATCACCTGCTCTAATCCGGCACATACAGAATATCCGTTGCCGCAAGGATTCTGGCGGAAGAAAACGTCGAAAATAACGGTTTCGTTCTGTTTCTCCTCATAGTATCCCTGCATCATTGTCAGCTCATAAAAGTCCGTCAATAACGTAAGATCTTGTCTGTTCATGGTCCCATTTGTCTCCTTTTTTATAAATTCCGTTCCATTATAGCACTTACAGAGAAAAAAGTAAAAGAAAAAAGAAAAGCCAGGCATTAGAGTAATGCCTGGTTCTTCTTAATGGTATCTTCAATAATCTTCTGACAGTTCTGTGAGAGCTGTTTTTTCTGTTCACGGTCCAGATCTTTTGCATAGATCGGCTTGCCATATTCGATGATGACGTGGGTCTTCTTAATGCGCGGGAACTGTTTCTCGAAAATCGAGATTGTGTTATTCATGCTGATCGGTATGATTGGACAACCACTTTTCTCAGCAATTTTAAAAGAGCCGCTGTGGAATGGAAGAACACTTAACTCTTCGCCGGTATTTCTCGTACCTTCCGGGAAAATGCAGATGGAGATTCCGCTTTTTACGTATTCAATTGCTTTGAGGATGGTCTTTAGTCCCTCTTTCGGGTTGTCACGGTCAAGGAAGAGGCAATAAAGGCGCTTCATCCATGTGCGGAGCAGAGGATAGCTCATCATTTCCTTTTTGGCAATGTATCCGGTGCGGCGTTTGCATCGGGAGTAAGTCAGAAGAATGTCAAAATAACTTCTGTGATTGCCAATGAAAAGTACCGGCTCATCCGGGATCCTTTCTTCACCGATTACAGTGATCTCAGTTCCTGCAATCTTAAGCATAAATCGGAATGCAGCCTGCACCATGCGCAGACATTGATAATCGGCAGCTTCCTGATTAAATTTGCTGATGATCCATTCGATACCCAGTACCGGGATTCCGAGGATCAGATATAAAAATAAAGTAATGACTACCAAAATAAATCTAAACATTTGTATATCCTTTCTTTGCCTGGGGCGCTTAATCAAAGCGTCCATATAATAAGGTAAGTTCACGAAGGGTATCTGCGTATTCCGGTTTCAGATCTTGTGCACGGAAACGCCAGCTCCAGTTGCCGGTGGCTTTTCCCGGCGTATTCATGCGTCCTTCATCTCCGCAGAATAAAAGATCCTGCAGCGGATAGATCGCATAAGTGGCAATGCTGGAAAGCGCTGTCTTTATCAGCCCATAACCGATATTTTTCTCATCGGTTGTTCCGGTGTAAGCACAGACTTTTTTGCGGCAATGTTCCGGTAATGTCTCGTACCAGGAAAGTGTTGTAGCATTGTCGTGTGTCCCGGTGTAGCAGACGCAGACCGGAGATTCAAAACGGTGCGGCAGGTATGCATTTTCGTCGGTAGAATCAAAAGCAAACTGCAGAACCTTCATGCCCGGGAATCCGAAATGTTCACGAAGCGCATTTACCTCATCCGTAATGATACCGAGATCTTCTGCAATGATCGGCAGATCGTCGCCGAGTGCCTGGGAGATCGCATCAAAGAGATCCCAGCCCGGCACCTTCGCCCAGTGTCCGTTGACGGCAGTCGGTTCGCCGTAAGGGATAGACCAGCATGCGTCAAAGCCACGAAAATGGTCGATACGCAGGATGTCCAGATTCTTAAGCTGTGTGCGGATACGCGAGATCCACCAGGAGAAATCGCTGTTCTTATGTGCATCCCATGCATAGAGCGGATTGCCCCAGAGTTGCCCGGTTGCAGAAAAATAATCCGGCGGAACTCCCGCAACAGAGAGCGGATATCCTTTCTCATCCAGGTGGAATAGTTCTTTGTTTGCCCAGACATCTGCACTGTCCATGGATACGAAGATCGGGATATCGCCGATGATCTGGATGCCTTTCTCATTTGCATATGCTTTCAGTCTGCCCCATTCTGTGAAGAAGATAAACTGCAGAAATTTGTAATATCCGGCTTCTTTCTGCAAAAGCTGTTTTAATTCCTCTTTGTATTCCGGGGATGGGCTGCGGTACATATCCGGCCAGTCCAGCCAGCTCCTTCCGTCATTGGCGTCTTTGCAGGCGAGGAAAAGCGCATAATCTTCCAGCCAGAAAGCTTCCTTCTGACAGAAGCACGCGAAATCCTGCTTTAGCGGATCGTCCCCGTCTCTTTCGTAAAAACGGTTGTATGCAAGGCGGAAAATGCTGTGTTTCCACGGAATGACCGTTCCGTAGTCTACCTGTGCGCTGTCTCCGGCAGGTGCATCTTTCAGTTCATGGTCGAATAAAAGTCCCAGTTCTTTCAAATGATCCGGGCTTATAAGAAGCGGCTGCCCAGCGAAGGCAGAGAAACTCTGATACGGAGAATCTCCGAAACCTGTATGTGTTAGTGGAAGGATTTGCCAGAGTTTCTGTCCGGCAGCTTCCAGAAAATCAACAAAATGGTATGCCGTATGTCCAAGATCTCCGATCCCATATGGAGAAGGAAGTGATGTCGGATGTAGAAGAATACCCGCCTGTCGTCTGTATTGTTTCATAATTAAGTACTCCTTAGTCTGTTTCAATAAAATTCAACTGTTTGTGTGAATGTACAAAAGCACATTTTTATGGCAACACTTTTATAAGTATACACTAAAATTGGTATTTTTCATAGGTTCACTGTGTATGATATTAAAGAGAAATTGCAGGGTGAGTGTATGCGGAAGTGGTTGTTGTGTGCAGGACTTGTTCTCTGTTTGTGGATATTGTGTGGCTGTTCGATCCGGAAAGTGGATGACACGCAGAAAAGAAAAGCCGTATATGAAAATGTCCGGAGAGAGGAAATACCGGAAGAATGTAAGAAATGGATTGAAGAAAAGAAACAGGAACCATTTACCCTGACATACGAAGATCAGGGCAGTCTGTATCTGTTCTGCGGGTATGGAAGAAAAAAGCAGGACGGTTACCGGGTGAAGGTTGTAAAGATAGAAGAAACTTCCAATACAATTTTCTTTCAGACAGAACTTGTCGGTCCGAAAAGAGGAACCGTAAGAAAAAAGAAGGAGACCTATCCGTACTGTGTGGTGAAAATGAAAGCAGGCGGGAAGATGGTGGTATTTGAATGATACCAGGGGTTCAGGTCTGCAGCCATATGCGCAGCACGGAACAATCCGTGGGTATCATAAATATATGATGGATATTTTTATGGTGCAACAGCAAATAACAGGAAAGTGAGGTTGTCAAAATGGAGCAAAAAGATTATGAAACTCTGACATGCGAGACGCAGGAATTTAGGGGATACAGCCAGGGAAAAACGATTGTAGATCAGTTTTATGTGGATCAGGACTATAACGTGCCGGATGCCAAAAGTGATGTGCAGCGTGTGATCCTGAATGAAGGTACATTGCGCATCGAAGAGCAGAAAATTGTGGACAATTACATACGGATCAGCGGAAAGATACAGTTTCGCATGCTTTATGTGACGGATGACTCTGAGAAACGGCTGTCATCTCTGGAAGGAAGATTTCCATTTGAGGAGCTGGTTTATGCAGAGAAAGTGCCGGAGGGCAGTTTGTTTATCAAGAGTTCACAGACGGAACTTACCGTAACGGTGATTCATTCAAGAAAGCTCGGAATCAAAGCACTCGTAGAATTACAGGTTTGTTCGGAACAGCAGAAAGAAGAACATCTGACAAGCGATATTTACAGAGAAGGAAGACGGGGGGAAGAAGGCAGCGAATACGCAGACGGACTGTGCAGAAAGAAGAGACAGGAGACACTTCTGAAAATGCATACGATGAAGCGTGATACATACCGGATCAAAGAAGAAGTACAGATTGGCGGGACAAAAGAAAATATCGGCACATTACTGTGGACCGAAGTCACTCCGGGAAAACTGGACACAAGGATTGGGGAGGAAGTACTTCTGCTGCAGGGTGAAATGCTTGTGTTCTGTTTTTATGAATCGCCGGATGGAAGGCTGGACTGGATAGAGCAGACGGTGGCATATGAAGGAAAGATTCCGTGTTATGGAGCAAAAGATTCCATGTATCACCAATTGTATCCGGTATTTACAGATGTGGCAGTGGAATCGCGTATGGACGAGGAAGGAGAAGTAAGAATTCTTGGCGTGGAAGCAACGCTGGATATGCGGCTGATCGTCTATGAAGAAGTAGAAATGGATGTGCTGGAGGATGCCTATGCGTTGGATGGTGAGTGTGAGATCAAATATAAGGATTGTCCGTGCGAAAAATTACTGATGCAGAATCATACCAAATGTAAAGTGACAGAGAAGCTGACACTTCCGGAGATTAAAGAAGATATTTTACAGATTTGCCACAGCACAGGAAGAGTGGAAGTGGAGAGTACACAGATTACAGAGAAAGGAATCGAAGTGGAAGGTGTATTGCATATCCAGTTTCTTTATATCAAATCAGACGATGAAATCCCGTTTGATGTATGGCAGGGAATGGTTCCGTTTACTGCATTTCTGGAAAGTAATGAGACGAATGATCGGATGCAGGTGGATCTGACGTGGTGCATTGAACAGTTAAATGTCGGACTGCTTGGAAATGCAGAAGTAGAAGTAAAAGCAGTACTTGCATTTCACGGATTCCTGAAAGAAGAAGTGAAAATACGCTGCCCGCAGGAAATGATCTGCCTCCCGTTTGATGCAGAAAAAATGGAAAAACAGCCGGGAATCGTAGGCTACATTGTAAAAGAAGGAGATACGCTCTGGGATCTCGCAAAGCGTTACGGCACAACCGGAGAGAGGATTCTCGAGATGAATGACTGTGAAAAGAATGGACTGAAATCTGGGGATAAAATATTGATTTTTAAGGAAAGTTTAAGTATACTGTAGGTAAATTGTATACAAGATACAAGGTATAGGGTAAAAAGTACAAGGAGAACAAAAGATGGACAGATTAGAACTGAAAGCACTTGGAAAAATTAATCTTGGTCTGGATGTGCTGGGAAGACGGGAGAATGGCTACCATGACGTGCGTATGGTTATGCAGACCGTTTATCTCTATGACCGTATTATTATGAAGAAGAGTAAGACACCGGGGATCAGACTTGAGACGAATCTCTATTATCTTCCGGTAAATGAGAATAATCTGGCTTATCAGGCTGCACAGATGCTGATGGACGAATTTCATATAGAAGAAGGTGTTT
>OLPL01002067.1_pt1 | contig 10879 bp, 6 predicted proteins | sample 1673211 | NCBI WGS metagenome assembly OLPL01 (sample SAMEA3136766, study PRJEB25190) | human gut metagenome | reverse complement strand
GTATTGATTTGATCGGGCTTGCAAATAAAGTAGAATCAATGGTACAGGATATCCCATTGGACATTAAAGTTGCTGTTATGGGGTGCGTGGTGAATGGACCTGGTGAAGCAAAGGAAGCAGATCTTGGCGTGGCCGGAGGAATCGGCGAGGGTCTTATCATAAAGCACGGTGAGGTATTTAAAAAGGTGCCTGAGAGCGAGCTTTTGGGTGCATTGAAATATGAGCTTGACCATTGGGGTGAATAATTTTGACAAAGACATTTAAGGAAGTTTTCCCTACACTTAAGCTGGACAAGGATATGGAGAATCTGCTGGAGAATGCTGATGTCACCAGAATTTCCGTAAATCATGCAAGAGATTTTTACAAAATATATGTAAAAGCAAAACGCCTTATTTTCAAAAAAAATATCTGGAAGCTTGAGGAAAGCATTAAAAAACAGATATTTAAAAGTAAAGATATTACAGTAAAAATTATAGAGTCTTACGAGTTGTCTTCGCAGTACACACCGAAGACTCTTTTTGATGTCTATTTTGACAGTATTCTTGACGAAATAAACAGTCACAGTGTGCTTTTGTACAATCTGCTGCGCACCTCAAAGTGGAGCTTTACCGACGATACACATGTCACAGTCACACTTGAGGAGACAATAATCGCAAAGACCAGAGGCAATTCGGTCATAGAATTTCTTGAGAAGGTGTTCTGCGAGCGCTGTGGGATGGATTTTATCGTTAATCTGCAGTACGAAAAACCAAAAATCAGCAAATACCGTCAAAATGCTGACAAGCAGATTGAGCAGGAGGTGCAAAATATTGTCGCCCGCACTAAATTTGCCATGGCAAAAGATGTCGGTGATGAAGATGCTAAAGTGGCTGTCGATGACGGTGCAATGTTTGTAGGAGGCAGTGAAAATACATCTGATACAAAAAAGAGTGGCACATCAGATTTCCCTAAAGCTTCAGATAAGAAGAATGAAGCAAAGACAGGTCCTGATAAAAAGCCTGAGAAGAAATTTGAAAAGAAATTTGAGAAGAAGTTCGAGCGCAAGGGAGATTTCAGACGTAAATATGATAATGACCCTGATATCGTGTACGGAAGAAGCTTTGATGATGAAGAGATGTCCATTGAAAAGATTGACGGTCCTATCGGTGAGGTTACAATAAAGGGCAAGATCCTTACGGTTGAATCCCGTGAAATCAGAAACGAAAAGACCATCATTATGTTTGCGGTCACTGATTTCACAGACACTATCATGCTCAAGCTTTTTGCCAGAAATGATGACGTAGCAGATATTCTTGCATATATTGCCCCTGGCAACTTTGTTAAGGCAAAGGGAGTTGTGACTGTAGATAAATATGACAGTGATTTGTCAATAAGCTCAATAGTCGGACTTAAAAAGATACCTGATTTTACATCAAAGAGGGAGGATACTGCTGCCGAAAAACGTGTTGAGCTTCATTGTCACACCAAGATGAGTGACATGGATGGCGTGTCTGACGTAAAGGATATTGTGAAGTGTGCCATGCGCTGGGGACACAAGGCCATTGCTATTACGGACCACGGTGATGTGCAGGCATTCCCTGACGCTAACCATACTGTGGATGACAAATTCAAGGTCATTTACGGTGTGGAAGCATATCTGGTCGATGATACAAAGGATATTGTGGAGAATGCAGCCGGTCAGTCGCTGGATGACAAGTACGTGGTATTTGATATAGAGACAACAGGCTTTTCTCCGGAAAAGAATAAAATCATAGAAATAGGTGCGGTGAAGGTCATCGGTGGCGAGATTGTAGACCGCTATTCCACATTTATAAACCCTGAGGTACCTATTCCGTTCAGGATTGAGGAACTCACCTCGATAAGGGATGACATGGTTATCACATCGCCAACAGTGGATGTCATACTGCCACAGTTTATGGAGTTTTGCAAGGACTGTATCATGGTCGCCCACAACGCTGACTTTGATATGAGCTTTATAAAGCGAAACTGCGCGCTGCTTGGCATGGAGTGTAATCCTACAATTGTGGACACGGTGGCTCTTGCGAGAGTACTTCTGCCACAGCTAAACAGATTTAAGCTGGATACAGTGGCCAAGGCTCTAAACATCTCGCTTGATCATCATCACAGAGCGGTGGATGATGCCGCATGTACCGCAGAGATATTTGTCAAATTCATAGAAAAGCTAAAGGACAGGGGCATATCAAGCTTAGATGAGGTAAATGCCCTGGCAAAATCATCTGTTGAGATGATAAGGAAGATGCCTACATACCATGCCATCATTCTTGCAACCTGTGACCAGGGGCGTACCAATCTCTACAGGCTTATCTCACTGTCACACATCAAGTATTATAATAAGAGACCGAGAATACCAAAATCAGAGTTTAACAAGTATCGTGATGGGCTTTTAATAGGCTCAGCCTGTGAGGCAGGAGAGCTTTACAGGGCCATTTTAAACGGAAGACCACAGGAGGAAATCACAAGACTTGTGAATTTCTATGATTACCTGGAGATACAGCCTCTTGGCAACAACGCATTTATGATACGTGACGAGGATTCCGATATTGCTTCAAACGATGACCTTATCGATATAAATAAGCGAATCGTAAAGCTTGGAGAGGAATTTGGAAAGCTGGTTGTTGCAACCTGTGACGTACATTTCTTAAATCCCGAGGACGAGATATACCGTCGTATTATCATGGCCGGTAAGGGCTTTAAGGATGCAGATGAGCAGGCTCCGCTTTATTTAAGGACCACAGAGGAAATGCTAAAGGAGTTTGAATATCTCGGAAGCAAAAAGGCTGAGGAGGTAGTCATCACCAATACCAATAAGATAGCAGACATGTGTGAGCGTATCTCACCGGTCAGACCTGATAAATGTCCGCCGGTTATCGAAAACTCTGACGGCATGCTTCGTGAAATCTGCTATAACAAGGCAAACAGGATGTACGGTGATCCGCTGCCGCCGATAGTTAAGGAGCGTCTTGACAGAGAGCTTAACTCTATTATTTCAAACGGCTATGCCGTAATGTACATCATCGCACAGAAGCTTGTGTGGAAATCAAATGAGGACGGCTACCTGGTTGGCTCACGAGGCTCCGTAGGAAGCTCATTTGTCGCAACCATGTCAGGTATCACAGAGGTTAATCCGCTGCATGCTCACTATTTGTGTACTCACTGCAAATACAGTGATTTTGATTCACCAGAGGTACAGGCATTTTCAGGCCGTGGTGGCTGTGATATGCCGGATAAGCTCTGTCCAAAGTGCGGCAGACCGTTAAGCAAGGAGGGCTTTGATATTCCATTTGAGACCTTCCTCGGTTTCAAGGGAAACAAGGAGCCGGATATCGACCTGAACTTCTCCGGTGAGTACCAGTCAAAGGCACACAAATATACCGAGGTTATTTTCGGTGAGGGCCAGACCTTTAAAGCCGGAACCATAGGTACACTTGCTGACAAGACCGCATTTGGATACATTAAAAACTATTATGAGGAGCGCGGTGTCAGAAAGCGAAACTGCGAGATAGACAGGATAGTGCAGGGCTGTGTCGGTGTGCGCCGTACTACGGGACAGCATCCGGGTGGTATAGTCGTGCTGCCGATGGGTGAGGAGATTAATACCTTTACTCCTGTACAGCATCCTGCAAATGACGAAAACAGTGATATCATCACGACACATTTTGATTATCATTCCATTGACGGAAACCTTCTGAAACTTGATATTCTCGGACACGATGATCCGACAATGATTCGTATGCTGGAGGATCTTACAGGCTTAAGTGCAAGGGATGTTCCTCTGGACAGCAAAGAAGTCATGTCTTTGTTTGCAGGTACGGAGGCATTGGGAATCAAACCGGAAAATATCGGCGGCTGTAAGCTCGGCTGTCTCGGTGTGCCTGAGTTTGGTACGGATTTTGCGATGCAGATGCTTATTGATACAAAGCCGAAGTATTTTTCTGACCTTGTACGTATTGCAGGTCTGTCTCATGGTACAGATGTATGGCTGGGAAATGCACAGACTCTCATCGAAGAGGGAAAAGCAACAATTTCCACTGCAATCTGTACACGAGATGATATCATGATCTACCTCATCAGTATGGGGGTAGAGAGCAGTCTCGCGTTCACCATCATGGAGGCTGTACGTAAAGGTAAGGGGCTTCGTGATGAGTGGGAAGCAACTATGAGAGAACATAATGTACCGGAATGGTATATATGGTCGTGTAAAAAGATCAAGTATATGTTCCCGAAAGCACATGCTGCGGCATACGTTATGATGGCATGGCGAATTGCCTGGTTTAAAGTATTTAAACCACTGGCATATTATGCTGCATTTTTCAGCATCCGTGCAACGGCATTTTCCTATGAAACTATGTGTATGGGACGTGAGCGTCTGGATTTTTATCTGGCAGAATTGCGTAAGAAAGGTGATGCGGCATCAAAGAAAGAACAGGATACCATCAAAGATATGCGAATCGTGCAGGAAATGTATGCGCGTGGTCTGGAGTTTATGCCGATCGACCTTTACCGCGCAAAGGCAAACCGTTTTCAGATCATAGATGGGAAACTGATGCCGGCACTGAACTGTATTGAAGGTATGGGAGATAAGGCTGCCGAGGCCGTGGTAGATGCGGCAAAGCAAGGAAAATTCCTGTCAAAGGATGACTTCCGTGACAGGACAAAAGTCAGCAAAACAGTCATCGACCTTATGGATGATATGGGATTGTTTGGAGATATTCCGCAGTCGAACCAGTTTTCACTGTTCGACGGGGTAATTGCATGATCCTACATATATAAAAGTCATGTAGTAAGTTTGTATTACTGATTGGAATGTGGGATATGTTAACATGGCAAAAAGGAGAAGAACATGAAAAAAGAGGAATTGAGATATTTACAGAGACTTGCGGAACTGTACCCGACGATCGGGAAGGCTTCTACGGAGATCATCAATCTTCAATCGATTTTAAATCTTCCGAAAGGCACGGAGCATTTTATGTCGGATCTGCATGGCGAATACGAAGCGTTTTCACACGTGCTCCGAAATGGCTCCGGTGCAGTCCGAAAGAAAATAGATGATGTATTTGGGCATACCCTGAGCAACAGCGATAAGAAAGCGCTGGCAACTTTGATCTACTATCCAAAAGAAAAAATACAGCTGGTCAAAAAAACAGAAGATGATATGGAAAACTGGTACAAGATTACATTGTACCGACTGATCGAAGTCTGCAAGACGACGGCATCGAAATATACACGATCCAAGGTACGTAAAGCCCTGCCGCCGGATTATGCTTATGTGATCGAGGAACTGATCACGGAAAAGGCGGAGGTTCTTGATAAAGAAGCGTATTATGATTCAATTGTAAATACGATCATTCAGATCGGACGTGCAGAGAATTTTATCATTGCACTTGCAGAACTGATCCAGCGTCTTGTTGTGGATCATCTTCATATTCTCGGGGATATTTTTGACCGTGGACCGGGACCGCATTTTATTATGGACCGTCTGATGAAATATCACTCCCTTGATATCCAGTGGGGAAATCATGATGTTGTATGGATGGGAGCAGCTGTGGGACAGCGGGCATGTATTGCGACGGTACTTCGCAACAGCATTCGTTATGGCAATCTTGACATTCTTGAGGATGGTTATGGAATCAATATGCTGCCGCTTGCAACCTTTTCCATGGAAGTTTACAAAGATGATCCGTGCAGTGCTTTTGAGATGAAAGGTACTTCTAATTATAATGCACTGGAAAAAGAACTCGGCCAGAAGATGCACAAAGCGATTTCTATCATTCAGTTCAAGCTGGAGGGACAGCTTATCCGCAGACACAGAGAATTCCATATGGAAGACCGCTGTCTGCTTCACAGGATCGATCCGGTGAAGGGAACTGTGACGCTTCCGGACGGAAAGGAATATCCGATGCTGGATACAGAATTTCCGACGATTGACTGGAAACATCCGTATGAGCTGACCGCAGGAGAGAGAGATGTGATAGAACGTATGGAAACAGCTTTCCGCAACTGCGAAAAACTTCAGAAACATATGCGCCTGCTTCTGGATAAAGGCGGTCTGTACAAGATATATAATGGCAATCTGCTTTTCCATGGATGTATCCCGCTGAACGAAGATGGCAGTCTGAAAGAAATCCAGATTTACGGGAAGAAATACAAAGGCCGTGAGCTGTATGATGTGCTTGAGACTTATGTAAGAAGAGCATTTTTTGCAGTGGACAGTATGGAACAGCGAAAAGGGATGGATATTCTCTGGTTTATCTGGGCAAGTCCGTCGTCACCATTATTTGGCAAGGATAAGATGACCACATTTGAGAGATATTTTATAGCAGATAAAGAAACACACAAAGAGACGAAAGGCGCATACTATCATCTGCTTGAAAATGAAGAAGTAGTGGATACGCTGCTTCAGGAATTTGACCTTTCTCCGGAGAATGGACATATTATCAATGGTCACGTACCGGTACATCAGGGAGAGGGAGAAAGCCCGGTCAAATGCAATGGCAAGGTGATCGTTATTGACGGCGGCTTCTGCAAGGCATATCAGAAGGTGACCGGAATTGCAGGTTATACTCTGATTTACAACTCCTACGGGCTGATCTTAAGTGCACATGAACCGTTTACATCCAAGGAAGATGCCGTTTCAAAAGAAAGTGACATCGTATCCAACAGAGTGTCTGTACATTATACGTCAAAGAGACGCCTGGTGGGTGACACTGATACCGGAAAGGCACTGCGGGAGCGTATTGAAGAACTTATGCAGCTTTTGGATGCATATCGTAAGGGCTACATAAAAGAAAAGAAATAAACAGAAATAAGAAAGAACAACAGGTAAGACTGGAACAGAGGTGGTACCAATGAGAAGAAAAAACAGGCTGAAAATATTGCTTATCATCCTGATATCAATCTTTATTATGTTTGCAGCAGCAGCTCTTCTTCTAGCGAGTTTTCAGAAAAGTGCAAGAGAAGCGCAGCAAAAAAAAGAAGCAATTGAAAATGCGGCGAAACTGACTCCGACCCCGGAGCCTACGGCGATACCGTCTCCAAGTCCGACACCGCGGCCGACAGCAACACCAACTCCGGTCCCGGAGCAGAGAGTTACATTTAATCCGGATGATTTCTGGGATTACTGGTACAGTACAGACGGACTTGTAACGATCAATGTTTACAACATCAGTCAGAATGCGGTGTCATTTAGTTTTTATCAGACGGATGCAGGACAGACGCAGGCAGTGTCGGCAGACATAACAGCAGAAGTTGCCGGAAATGCGGCGGCATTTTCATTTGGTGATTCAGCGGGAAATTCAGCCTCCGGTAATCTGACATTTGATAACGGACAGCTTTATCTGCGGGTGAGTACTGCAGAACCGGTATCTTCCGTGTATCCGAATGTAAGCTGTATCATGAGCAGAAATCAGGTTATACTCAACCCACCTGAACCGACTGCGACGCCGACACCGTCAGAAGAGCAGCCGCAGGTTACTGCGGAGAGCGGGGAATATTTCTTCCCGGAGAGTAGCAGCCGTTATCTTACAGATGAAGAAATTTCCAACTATACCTCAGATCAGCTGGAGCTTGCAAAAAATGAGATTTATGCGCGTCATGGAAGACAGTTTGTGACGGATTATATTGCGGATTATTTCAACAGCAAATCCTGGTATCAGGGAACCATAGATCCGGAAACTTTTGATGCAGAGCAGGGGTCTATTTTTAATGAGTATGAAATCGCAAACATCAATAAGATCCAGCAGTGGGAAGATCAAAAAGCAAGTGAAGGAAACTGAGAAATTTTGATTTTATAATGAAAAAGAGGAAGCAATCCAATCGGGATGGCTTCCTCTTTTTTTGTTGATGAAACAGAAATGACTATTTTACAGGTGCTTTGTTGTCGGTACGACCTACAAGATAATCAATCGTTGTGTCATAATAGTCAGCAAGGCGGATGAGCATTTCAATCGGAATGCCACGTGAGCCTGTTTCATAATGAGAATAGGAACGCTGACTGATATGCAGAATTTCACCAAGCTGTCGCTGAGAAAGGTCAGAATCTACACGAAGATCCTGAATACGTTGAAACTTCATAAGCTCACCTCCTGTTTTTTTGCAATTATAAAACAGACCGAAATGTGCTATTGCGTTTGGGAGCAAAATGGACTATAATGAAATACAGAGGGCTTATATACAAATTCTATCTATCTTTTTTGCCGCTCTTATTTATGGAGGGCTAAAATCTTTAAAATCCCATGAGTGATATAACAAAATACAGATTTATATGAGGTTCATTGAGAAGAAAATGCAAATCGGGAGCATTTACAGACAGAAAGGAGATTTATGTTTGCAAGTGTTTTTTCAGCAGCTATTTCGGGGATGGAAGTTCATCTTATAAAGGTTGAAGCAGATGTAAGTGACGGACTTCCTTCCTTCACTATGGTCGGTCTGCCGTCAACTCAGGTAAAAGAAGCACAGGATCGGGTGCGTACAGCACTTAAGAATAACGGAATCGCGCTTCCACCCAAGAGGATCACCGTCAATCTGGCACCGGCGGATATCAGGAAGGAGGGCGCTGGTTTTGATCTTCCACTGGCAGCGGCTGTACTTGCGGCTGCCGGCGTGCTTTCAGCAGCACAACTGGGAAAGGTAATGATGGCGGGAGAAATCGGATTGAATGGAGAAATCCATGCGGTATCTGGAATCCTGCCGATGATCATTCGGGCGAGGGAAGAAAAGTGTCGTTTCTGTGTAGTTCCGTATGATAATCTGAGGGAAGCACATCTGATCCCTGATATGAAAGTGATCGGTGTATCTAATCTGCAGGAGATGATCCGCTATGTTGGTGCGCCGGATTCTTATAAAAAGGCAGTGGAGACTAAAAGAAAAGAGAAACACGAAAATTCAGTGGATTTTTGTGAGATCCATGGACAGGAAAGTCTGAAAAGAGCAGTCGAGATTGCTGTCAGTGGATTTCATAATCTTCTGATGATCGGTCCGCCGGGAGCCGGTAAGACGATGATCGCCAGGCGAATTCCGGGAATCATGCCGGAGCTTACAGTAGAAGAAGGACTGGAACTGACGAAAATTTACAGTATTGCAGGATTACTGCCGGCAGAAGACCCACTGATCCGGATACGTCCTTTCCGAAGTCCGCACCATACCTGTTCTGCACAGGCACTGGCAGGCGGCGGAAGGAATCCACGTCCGGGAGAAATCACGTTGGCACACAGAGGGGTACTGTTTCTGGATGAGATGCCGGAGTTTTCCAGAAGAAGCCTGGAGATCCTGCGTCAGCCACTGGAAGATAAGGTGATCCATATTTCGCGTGTTTATGGAACATATGATTTTCCGGCACATTTTATGTTGTGTGCAGCAATGAACCCATGTCCCTGTGGATATTATCCGGATATGAACCGATGCAGATGTACACCGGCACAGGTAGGGCAATATTTGGGAAAACTCAGTCAGCCGCTTCTGGACAGACTGGATCTCTGTGCAGATGTCTCACCGGTAGATTTCGACGGGATGAGCAATGGGAAGATTGGAGAAAATACGAAACAGGTTCGTATGCGTGTAGAAGCAGCACAGCAGATCCAGAGGGAACGCTTTAAAGACGAAAAGATTCAGTTTAATGGAGAAATGAGCGGGAAGCAGGTCGAAAATTTTTGCCATCTGGATGATTCAGCAGGCAGGCTTCTTAAGATGGCATTTCAGCATATGCCGTTCAGTGCGAGAGCATATCACAGGATTTTAAAGGTGGCGCGGACGATTGCAGATATGGAGGCTTCGGAGACAATCAACAAAGAACATTTAGGAGAAGCTTTATCGTATCGTTCCTTTGACAAAAAATACTGGAACTGAAAAATGATTAAAAACATTCAGAATAAAAATCAGGTAAAAGAGATAATGTATAGAGGAGATATTTATATGGAAGAAACTCGGAAAATACCGATCAGGGAGGTAGGGACGAAGGATAAAGAATATCCGGAAAAATTGTGTCAGTATACGGGAATGCCGGATAAGTTATATGTCAGAGGTACCTTTCCGGATCCGGAAAAACCGACAGCAGCGATTGTCGGTGCGCGGGCAGCTACTCCTTATGGGCGCATACAGGCATTTCGGTATGCGAAATACTTAAGCGAAGCGGGAGTACAGGTCATAAGTGGAATGGCATACGGAATTGATACGGAGGCACATAGAGGTGCGCTAGAAGGAAGAGGGGGAACATGGGCAGTCCTTGGAAACGGACCGGATATCTGTTATCCGGCAGGCAACAGAGGACTTTATCAGCGCATTCTGCGCACAGGCGGAGGAATCATCAGTGAACAGACACCGGGAACGAAGGCCCGAAATTACTTCTTTCCGGCTCGGAATCGAATTATAAGTGGTCTGGCTGATCTTGTACTGATCGTAGAAGCGCGTGAAAAGAGTGGATCACTGATCACGGCGCAGTGGGCACTTGATCAGGGGAAGGCAGTTTTTGCTGTGCCGGGACCGGTCAATGAGGAGAGAAGTATGGGATGTCATAAACTGATCTACGATGGAGCAGGAATTGCATACACACCGGAAATCCTGCTCCGTGAGATGGGGATAGAGTATGAAAATCCTGTTAAAATAAAGACAAAAAATGACTTAGGACTTGCAACCGATTTGAAATTGGTGTATAGTTGTCTCGATTTACGACCAAAATCTATGGATTTTTTGATTCAGAAAACAGGACTTCCGCCGGAAAAAATCGGCAGTCTTATGCTGGAACTGACACTGTCAGGACTGGCACTTGAAGTCGGCAGGCACTACTATGTAAAGACTACATAACAATGAGTGACTGTGATTTCCCGGAAGTTTTTGAATAGGAGAGATAGCATGGCGAAATATCTGG
>OLPL01002051.1_pt1 | contig 10943 bp, 9 predicted proteins | sample 1673211 | NCBI WGS metagenome assembly OLPL01 (sample SAMEA3136766, study PRJEB25190) | human gut metagenome | reverse complement strand
AACCACTCTACGATCTTAGGATTCATCCAGCCTCCCTGTTTGTAGATTTCATAGGGGAGTTCCCAGTGATACAGAGTAATGTACGGTTCAATCCCATTGTCCAGAAGCTCGTCGATCAGTGCATTATAAAAAGCAAACCGACAAGGTCGAGATCATATGGGGCCTGAATTTCACCGACGAGGACGTCCTGCGCGCCACCGTACTGCTCGCAATACAACAGAAATAAAGAACACGACGGGTTTGCATGCAGGAAAATCAAACATCATCGGAATGCCTGTTGCACTTACAAGTACGAGTCCCATGCTAACCGCTGGTTTCCATGTCACCGGGGCGTCTTTTATCCGTTTATCCGCGTCAACACGACCCGCACGGTCAGGCAATTCGGGTCGGACTCCCCTGTGGTTTCGCTGAAGAAAACCGGGGGTGCTACCCAATCAGCTGTTGTGGGATTTGCGCCAGATGAGATACGAGTAAACATACATGGCTGCGACCGAGCCAATCGCAAGCACCATAATCACTGCCAGAATCCAGGTTTCAGGCAATATACCTCCTAAAAATCCCAGCACAATCAGGCTAACGCCCACCACCATGAAACAGGCTCCGCCGAAACGGTGGGTGCGGCGCCAGTTGTCGGGGTCGTCGAGCGCCCATGGCGTTTTGATGCCGAGCGTGTAGTTTTGCCGCACACGAGGTAGATAATTACCCATGCCGATGAAGAACGCGCCGATCGCCCCGGACACGATGACGTTGACCGCGCCCTTGCCAGGAAGGAGGTTCCAGACGGTGAGTTCCCCAAGCCAGCTGATGGCGCACATGAATACCGTGAACGAGATCACGAATCCTTGGTAGAATCCGCCGAACTTGGCATATGCGGCACCTTTCGGATCAATGCGCGGCACCACATAGAACAGTGCGAGAAACGTCAATGGAAGCGCACCCAGAACGGATGCCATCCAACGTGGCCCCCATCCGTTCACACCGCCGTCAGCACCCCAATGCATGGGAATGCGCTCAGGTAGCCCCGGCATGGCGGCAAGATGCGCCACGACGTTCAGCACGCAAAGCAGCATGAGGACGACCCATACACGGGCCGGAATACCGGTCGAGGCTTTGGTTGTCTCGGGTTTTTCCTGCTTTTGCATTGTCAGACCTTTCATTGCCTGTCTTCCGGATCGTCCGCGAAGCCCATGAACCATCCGACCAAGTCCTGCATAACTGTGGTATTGAGGCTGTACACGATGTTCTGCCCATGTCGTTCGTCCGTTACGAGACCAGCGTTCCTAAGAGTCGCCAGATGGTGACTGAGCGATGGCTTGCTGATGTCGAAATGCTCCGCGAGCTCCCCCGCGGTCATATCCCCCGCACGCAGCAGCTCGAGGATACGACGCCGCGTGGGGTCGGCGAGTGCCTTGAATCCTTCTCCTGCCATCATCGCTCTCTTTCCAGTATCGGATTGGGATATTCATCCTACCAGATATTTAGACGTTTGTCTAAATATCTAAAATACGGAAGTCTGAAAACGTCATGGAAACCGGAATCTCGTTTTTTCGGAGCAACGCTGATGTCAAGGAACGGCGCCTTCCAGTAGACTCGGCAATAATCCCACGCCATAGGCGGCAACATGGGCGGAACCGCGCAAGACAAGGAGGTCCCGAATGGAATACATTCGAATTACCAGGGACAACATCGATGCAGAGCACGTCTGCTGCGCCATGTCCGGCAAACAGGCCCTTGCGAAAAAGGAGTGGCTCAAACGTCGATTCGACGAAGGATTGATCTTCTACCGCAGCGTAGAACGCGGAAAATGCTTCATCGAATATATCCCCGCGGAGAACGCGTGGGTTCCTATCCAAGCGGATGGGTATCTTTACATCGACTGTCTATGGGTCGCCGGCTCCATGAAAGGGCACGGATATTCCAACGACCTGTTACGGGAGTGCGTGAGGGATGCGAAGGAGCAGGGGCGGAAGGGATTGTGTATTTTGTCTGCCGAAGGACGCAAGCGCGAATTCCTCTCCGACGCGAAATACCTTGCGCACAAGGGTTTCATGGTTGCGGACACGTCATCATGCGGAATCATGCTCATGTACCTGCCGTTCGGTTCGGACACGGAGCCTCCGCAATTCAAAGAATGCGCCAAATATCCCACGGCGGATGGTGATGGATTCGTTCTCTATTACACGGACCAGTGTCCGTTCACCCACTACTGGGTGCCACGCGTGGAAGCGGTGGCGGAAGAGCACAGCATTCCATTAAAAACCATTCACATCATCAGCCGTGAGCAGGCCCAGAATACGCCAGCTCCGGTCACGACCTACGCGCTGTTCAAGGACGGCGAGTTCCTGACTCAAGGCATCCAGTCCGACAAGAAGTTCCTGAAGCTCGCAGGCGTACAGGTCTGATGCCGGCCTGACGTTTTTTTAAGATGCGGGGGCATCATGACGTTCCGCACGCATTACCATTCGAACAAGTCGGATCGGCCCGTACGGCATGGCGGAAACACCCCCACCCGCGCAACCGTCAGCGTGCAATGCAGCGAAAAGCATAAAGAAAACGGGTTCCGAATGAACCGGAACCCGTATAACGTAAAACCTCGAAATATCTGAAGTGTCAGAAGTATCCGAGTTTCCTAGAAAATCAGGCGAACAGGAAGCCCTGGCCGTGATGTTCCGGATACGTGTCGAACAGTTCGGCAACGGAACCGTCTTCGAACACGGCGCGGATGGCACTTGCCAGCAACGGCGCGATCGACAGAACAGTCAGACCGTCCCAACGCTTTTCTTCCGGAATCGGCACGGTATCGGTGAGCACGACCTCGCGTGCGCCGCAGTTCTTCAGTCGGTCCACGGCCGGGCCGGACAGCACGCCATGCGTGGCGACGACGGTCACCGACTTGGCTCCGGCATCCTTAAGCACGTTGCATGCGCCGGCGATGGTGCCCGCGGTGTCAATCAGGTCGTCGACAAGCACGCAGTCCTTGCCTGCGACGTCGCCGACCACACGGTTGGCGACCGCCTGGTTCGGGCGGGTGATGTCGCGGGTCTTGTGCACGAAGGCGAGCGGACCGCCGCCGAGGCGCTGCGCCCACTGTTCGGCAACACGGATACGACCGGCGTCCGGGGAGACGACAGCGACGTTGTCAAGTTGGTTGGAGAAACGGTCACGGATGTAATCGACCAGCACCGGCATGGCGATGAGATGATCGACCGGGCCGTCAAAGAAGCCTTGCGACTGCGCCGCATGCAGATCGACGCTCATGATGCGGTCGGCGCCTGCGGTCTTGAGCAGGTCAAACACCAGACGGCAGGAGATGGGCTCGCGGCCGCGGTGCTTCTTATCCTGGCGGGAATAGCCCAGCAGCGGGCAGACCGCGGTGATGGAACGCGCGGAAGCGCGCTTCAGCGCATCGATCATGATGAGCTGTTCCATGATGGCCTGATTTACCGGATTGGAATGGCTTTGCAGCACGAACACGTCCGCGCCGCGCACGGATTCGGTGTAGCGCACGTACATTTCGCCGTTCGCGAAGTCGTATGCTGTGGTTTCCAGAACATCGATGCCGAGCTGTTCGGCGACTTCCGCCGCCAGCTTCGGGTGTGCTCTGCCTGTGACAAGGATAAGGTTCTTATCCGGCTTTCCTTCAAGGATTGCGCTCACCGTGTCTCCAAACGTCTGTTCTAGCGAAGTGGATGTGACCCATACTAACCGGCCGCGCAGACCTCACCGACCCCGTGTGTTCGGGGGCCATGCGATCGTTCCGTCCACCTTCTATCGGTATAGGCCGTGTTTGCCGATGTATTGCACCACGCCGTCGGGTACGAGATACCAGACGGGTTCGCCATGTTCGGCGCGGCGACGCACATCCGTGGAGGAAATCGCCAAAGCGGGAATCTCCAGCGTATCCACCTTGCCTTCAGGTAATTTCACGCCGTCCGGCGAGGAATAACCGGGACGTGTCACGGCCACGAAATGCGCCAGCTCCCACATCTTGTTGGCGTCCTTCCATTGCATGATCTCCGCCACGGCGTCGGCGCCGGTGATGAAGAACAGTTCCGCATCGGGATACTGGGCGCGGATGTCACGCAGGGTGTCGATGGTGTAGGTGACGCCGGGACGGTCGATGTCCACGCGCGACACGGTGAATTTCGGATTCGACGCGGTGGCGATGACCGTCATAAGGTACCGGTCCTCCGCATTGGTGACCTTCTTGTCCAACTTGAACACCGGCCGTCCGGTCGGCACGAAGATCACCTCGTCGAGGTCGTACACCCAGGACACTTCGGAGGCTGCGACCAAATGGCCGTTATGGATCGGATCGAAAGTGCCGCCCATGATGCCGATGCGCAACCGGTTGTGCCAGTTGCCTCGTGCGGACCTGCGTCCGGTGGTCACGGCTGATTGCGGCCGGTCTACGGATAGTTCCGACATGCGTCGTTCCGGCTCGACCACGTAGCTGACGGTCAGTTCGGGATCGGCCTCCGCAGATTCCGGCCGCATGCGTTTTGGTCCGGTCATGCGGACGCTCCGCTCTTTTGCGCGCCATCGGCCTGCTGTTCGGCCTGTTTCTCGGCCTGCTGCTCTTTATCCGCGTCGGCGGTTTCCTGCTCGATGCTGTCCGCGGTCGGTGAGGCGTTGTCGGGATCGATCTTGTCCATATCCTCATCCCACTCGTCCTGCACCACACGTCGAATCTCGGCGAATGTCGGCAGCGGGAAATCCGGCTGGTATATGCTGCGGATTCCGGCAACGCGCTCGGTGACACGAATCAGCGTGTCGGTCATGCCGACGATGTCATGGTCTCGTTCCATCGCGCTGAACTTGGCGATGTGCTGTTCCATGACCCGCATCTGCTCGTCGATATCGTCAAGCTGGGCGGCATCGGGAGTGATGACGTCCGAAGCGTCGGTTTCGGGCCAGCCGATCAGCACCGCGTCGGCGTATTCGAGCGAGGCGCGTTCGTCCGCTGACGCGATACCGTCTTCGACCTGCACAAGGAACACATACCGCACGATGCTCAATCGTTCGGATGCCAATCGCAATCTGAGCATTGGGTCGGTCAAGTCCGCGTTCCATGGGTTCTTGTTGTCCTGCATGGTGTGCTGCATATTGTCCTGCATGACTTCGTCGCTCATTCTCTCACCTGTCCTGTTCCGTAGCCAATCCATTTGGTCGTGGTCATCTCGCGCAGCCCCATCGGACCGCGCGCATGCATCTTCTGTGTGGAGATGCCAAGTTCCGCGCCGAATCCGAACACGCCGCCATCGGTGAAACGTGTGGAGGCGTTGACCATCACCACCGCCGAGTCGATGCGGGCGGTGAATTCCTCGATGGCCGAATAGTCTTCGGCGATGATGGATTCGGTGTGCCCGGTGGAGTGGCGGTTGATATGCGCGATGGCCTCGTCAAGCGAGTCGACCACCTTGATGCCGATTTTGAGTGCCAGATATTCGGTGTCCCAATCCTCGTCGGTGGCATGCACGAGTTGCGCATTTGCGATTCCGGCATGTTCGATGATGCCATACGCGCGTTCGTCGGCATGCATTTCGACTCCCGCTGCGGCGAGCGCTGCCGCGGCTTTCGGCAGGAAGCTTTCGGCGATGTCTTTGTGGACGAGGAGTTTTTCGGTGGCGTTGCATACGCCGACGCGTTGGGTTTTGGCGTTGATGAGGATGGGGATGGCTTTGTCGGGGTTGCCGGTGCGGTCGACGTAGATGTGCACGTTGCCGGCTCCGGTTTCGATGACGGGGACTTTGGAGTTGCGTACCACGGCTTGGATGAGTCCCGCTCCCCCGCGTGGGATGAGCACGTCGATGTGGCCGCGTGCTTCCATCATGGCGGTGGCGCCGTCGCGTCCGTATTGGTCTACGGTGGCGATCATGTTGTGGTCGTATCCGTGTTTGGTGAGTACGTCGGCGATGACGGCGAGTGTTGCCGCGTTGGTGTGTTCGGCCGCGTGTCCGCCGCGCAGCAGGACGGCGTTGCCGGATTTGATGCATAGGGAGGCCACGTCGACGGTGACGTTGGGACGTGCTTCGTAGATCATGCCGAGCACTCCGATGGGGACGCGTACCTGCTGCAGGCGTAGGCCGTTTTCCAGATGGTATCCGCGTACGATTTCGCCGATGGGGTCTGGTAGGGATGCCACGTGGCGTACGCCTTGCGCGGCGGCGGCGATGCGCTGCTGGTCGAATCTGAGTCGGTCGAGTTTGCCGGCGTCCATGCCGTCGGTTTCGGCTTGGTTCATGTCGAGCGTGTTGGCTGCGGCGATGTCGTCCGCATGCTGGTCGAGTGCGTCGGCGATGGCGTTGAGCAGTTGGTTTTTGGCTTCGGTGTTTGCCTGGGCAAGTTGCGATTGCGCGGTGCGGGCTGCGTCGCCCATGGCGCATACTGCTTCGAACACGTCGGCGTTCATGGCGGTGCCTTGGTTCTGTGGATTCGTCATAGTCTCTTAGAATAGCGCGAAATCACGCCTCGCTGGGCAATGACGGCCATTTTCGGGTCGTTGGTTGCGCGGCGGGACGCGATTTCGTCAGTCGAGGCTGGCGATCAGTGGATTTGGTCGAGTCCCGGGTAAAGCGGGAAGTCTTCGGCAAGCTTGTCGACGCGCGCCTTGAGCGCGTCGACGTCGGCGTCCTGTCCTGCGGCGAGAGCGGTGCCGATGATGTCGGCGACTTCCTCGTATTCCTTGGGTCCGAAGCCGCGGGTGGCGAGTGCGCTGGTGCCGATGCGCAGGCCGGAGGCCACGGATGCGGGGCGTGGGTCGAACGGGACGGTGTTGCGGTTGATGGTGATGCCGCATTGTGCGAGCAGGTCTTCGCCTTGTTTGCCGTCCATTTCGCTGTTGCGTAGGTCGACCATGACCAGGTGCACGTCGGTGCCGCCGGTCAGGACGCTGATGCCGTTGTTTTTGACGTCGTCGGCCATGAGGCGTTCGGCAAGGATCTTGGCGCCGTCGAGGGTGCGTTGCATGCGGTCTTTGAATTCCGGGGTGGCGGCGACTTTGAAGGCGACGGCCTTGCCGGCGATGACGTGCATGAGCGGGCCGCCTTGCTGGCCGGGGAATACGGCGGAGTTGAGTTTCTTGGCGTATTCCTGCTTGGCGAGGATGAAGCCGGAGCGTGGGCCGCCGAGGGTTTTGTGCGCGGTGGAGGATACGACGTCGGCGTATGGGACGGGGCTTGGATGCAGTCCGGCGGCTACGAGGCCGGCGAAGTGGGCCATGTCCACCCAGAATTTGGCGCCGACCTCGTCGGCGATCTCCTTCATGGCTTTGAAGTCTTCGATGCGCGGGTAGGCGCTCCATCCGCCGATGATCATGGCGGGATGGGTTTCGAGCGCACGCTGGCGGATGATTTCCGGGTCGATGCGGAAGGTTTCGGGATTCACGCCGTAGGCTTCGGCGTGGTAGAAGCGGCCGGAGAAGTTGATTTTCATGCCATGGGTGAGGTGGCCGCCGTGGTCGAGGGCGAGGCCGAGGACCGTGTCGCCGGGTTTGACGAGCGCCTGGTAGACGGCTGCGTTGGCCTGTGCGCCGGAGTGCGGCTGTACGTTGGCGTATTCGGCGCCGAATAGGCTTTTGGCGCGTTCGCGGGCGATGGTTTCGATTTTGTCCACCTGCTCGCAGCCGCCGTAGTAGCGGCGTCCCGGATAGCCTTCGGCGTATTTGTTGGTCAGTACGGAGCCTTGTGCCTGTAGGACGGCGCGTGGCACGAAATTCTCGGATGCGATCATTTCGAGTCCGTTTTGCTGCCTGGATAGTTCGGCGTCGAGGATTTCGGCGATTTCCGGATCCGCTTCGGCGATGGGCGCGTTGAACATGTCGTTCGGTGTTTGCGCAAGAGGTGATGCAGTCATGAAGCCCTCCTTGACTTCGGAATGATCATCCGCTGTACCGCGGGTTACAGAGCAGTGTACGTGTGAAAACGATCGGAGGAAAACCGGGTTTCGAAACATGTGGGAAATATGGCACCGCCTGCGCGCGAAGACATGGACGGCACGATCGCGGTGCCACGTGGAAAAGCAGGACCTTCCGTCGGCAATCGTATGGGGTCGGCGTCCCATTCCACGGACGCGAGGCGACGTTCTTCCCACCTGTGCCGGTACACTGAGAAGCACGTTTGACGTAATCTGTCCGTTCTATTGCTAAGGAAATCAAGTGACCACGTTCCACAGCACACGCAGCACCACCGATTCGCTTACCTCCAAGCAGGCCATCCGCAAGGGCATCGCCGATGATGGCGGCCTGTTCGTGACCGACTCCTTGGGTGAGACCCATGTGGATATCGCTTCCTTGGCCGGCAAGTCCTACCAGCAGATCGCGTTCGATGTGCTGTCCGTGCTGCTGCCGGACTACACCGAGGCCGAGCTCAAGGAGTGCATCGACGAGGCGTACGGCCCGCAGTGGTCCGACGAGAAGATCACTCCGGTCAAGCCGCTCGGCGATGACTATGTGATGGAACTGTTCAACGGTCCGACTTCCGCGTTCAAGGATGTGGCGCTGCAGATTCTGCCGCGTTTCATGGCGCGCACCACTCCGGCGGATGGCGACGCGGATGAGAAGATCATGATCGTCACCGCCACGTCCGGCGACACCGGCAAGGCCGCGTTGGCTGGTTTCGCGGACGCCGCGGGCACCGGCATCACCGTGTTCTATCCGGAAGGCAAGGTCAGCCAGGTGCAGGAGCTGCAGATGACCACGCAGTCCGGCTCCAATGTGAACGTGTGCGCGGTCAAGGGCAATTTCGATGACGCGCAGTCCGCCGTCAAGCGCATCTTCGGCGACCGCGCCCTGGCCGAGCGTCTCGCCGGCAATTCGCACGTGGTGCTTTCCTCCGCCAACTCCATCAACGTGGGCCGTCTGGTGCCGCAGGTCGTCTACTACTTCTCCGCTTACGCCCAACTGCTCGCCGACCAGGTGATCAACGTCGGCGATGAGGTCGAGTTTGTGGTCCCGACCGGCAACTTCGGCGATATCCTCGCCGGCTACTATGCCAAGCTGCTCGGTCTGCCGGTCAAGCACCTCGTGGTGGCTTCCGACAAGAACAACGTGCTGTTCGACTTCCTGACCACCGGTACCTACAACCGTCAGCGCCCGTTCTTCCAGACCATCTCCCCCTCGATGGACATCCTCATCTCCTCCAACCTGGAGCGCATGCTGTACTACTTGTCCGAGGGCGACACACGCTTGATCTCCATGCTGATGAACGACCTCAACCAGTGGGGCACGTACGAGATTCCAGAAGAGCTGCTGGCCAAGATTCGCCAGATCTTCGGCACCGGTTGGGCCGACGAGGACCAGGTGTGCGAATCCATCAAGCACTGCTGGGATGAGAACCACTACGTAATCGACCCGCACACCGCCTGCGGCTACTACCTGCTTGAGCAGATGCCGCGCGACCCGCTGACCCCGCGCGTGCTGCTCTCCACCGCCAGCCCCTACAAGTTCCCGCGCGTGGTGAACGAGGCTCTGGGCTTCGACGCTACCGGCACCGACTTCGAGTGCATGGACGTGCTGGCCCGTGAGACCGGTACCACTGCCCCGGCCGCCCTGCGTGGTCTTGAGACCGCCGACGTGCGTTTCAAGGACGTCGTGGCCATCGACGGCATGGAGGACTACGTGGAGAAGGCCGCCCAGGCGCTGTGATAGTCCGCTGACGGCACTAACTGACAATTCCCAACCGATACATGCTTTACCAGCATGTATCGGTTTTTTGTTTTCTGATGTCACAAGTCGAAGGTCCAGGCATGTTCAAGCATGTCCGAGCCTTGTCACGCGCGGCTTTCTTGCGGCTTTTCACCTGCAACGAGCCAATGGCGTGTTGCTTGTTTTTTCTAGGAAGGCGGGAATCGCCATGCTGCCGGCGAACGGGAAAATCCATGTGGTTTGTTAGGTTCTGTTTCTGCAACTGAATAGTCCCATGAGGGAGTAGACAGCATTGCGGCGAAGGGCTCGGCCCAAACCGCAATGTGGCAAGTCAACATCGTGGCCGTCGGCAGTTCCGTTACGGTCTGGCTTTGCCTTAAATGACGAGACTCATGTACCGCGGAGTATGCGATACATGGTCGTCAACGATTCGTTTGGCTGCGTGCCGCCATGTTGCGCGGTACGCGAGTGATATTACGCGGGTTTCAGTGCGGTGTGTCAACCAAACGAGAGGAACATATGACCACGGCCAACGGGCAGACGCCCGCACCATTCATGCAGGATGCGCCAGCAGTCATCAGCACGCTGGGCACCGATGCACATCAAGGCCTGACCAGCGAACAGGCCGCGCACAACCTGAACCAGTACGGTCCCAACGCCTTCACCAAGCCGAAGCCGGAATCGATGCTTTCCCGCATCGTCAAGACGGCCGCCGACCCGATGCTCATCATGCTTATGATCGCGGCGGCCATCACCCTGGGCGTCAACATCACCCGCGCCATGGCCGGCGGCCACGCCGACATTCTCGAATGCGTGGGCATCTTCTTCGCCATCGCCCTGTCCGTGACAATCACCGTGGTGATGGAGGGTCGCAGCGCCAAGGCATTCGAAGCGCTGAACGACATCAATGACGACACGACCGTCACCGTGGTGCGCGATGGCGAGGTCACGCTGGTGTCGCAGCGAGACATCACCATCGGCGATGTGCTGCAGATCAGCACCGGCGACAAGCTGCCGGCCGATGCGCGCCTCATCGAATCGAACGATCTGACCGCCGACGAATCCGCGCTCACCGGCGAAAGCGTGCCGAGTGCCAAAGCCGCCGACGCCGTGTTCACCGACCCGAAGACCCCGGTGGCCGACCGCACGAACATGCTGTATTCCGGCTGCTTCGTGACCGCCGGCAATGGCCGTGCCGTGGTCACCGCCGTGGGCGACGACACCGAGTTCGGCAAGATCGCGAACCTCACGCAGAACATGGAGGAGGTCCGCAGCCCGCTCCAGCGCGACCTCGACCGCC
>OLPL01002047.1_pt1 | contig 10954 bp, 6 predicted proteins | sample 1673211 | NCBI WGS metagenome assembly OLPL01 (sample SAMEA3136766, study PRJEB25190) | human gut metagenome | reverse complement strand
TTGATGCGGCTCTTGGAACACGTTATTACAAACTGGAAACTACGTCAGATGGTGGATATAACTGGACAACAGTAAATGAGGATCCATTCGACGGAAATGGTGGAGTAGGAGAAGGAATACAATTCTTCGATGAGCAGTTTGGATTCATTGGTCTGAGCGGGGCATCACAGACACATTCATCTATTTATGTTACAAAAGACGGTGGAAAGACGCTGAAGGAGATAGAGCTTCCAATGGATACGGTGACGGAATATCCGCCGCATATGCAGGAATATGGCCTCACGCTTGCAGATTATCAGTATCTGGAAATGCCACAGCAGGATGGGTCAAATTATACGATCCATGTGAAGACGCAAAGTGGCGAGACGGAAGGCCTTGTGTTCACATCTGAAGATCAGGGTGAGAACTGGAGTTTTACCGGGGTGTTTACTGAGTGAAAGAAAAAATAATCTGCTTAAAACGAGTCGTAAAAATACTGGAAGTTAACATAAGAACATAAGAAGGGTATATTCCTATTGCTCAAGAAACATAATTATGTCAAAGAAAGGAGTGAGTTATCATGCCACTTATTATGCCTATTAAGGATTTACGTAATACAACCGAGATTTCAAATATTGCACACAAGGAACAGGAGCCTATTTTTATTACCAAAAACGGATATAGCGACTTGGTTGTAATGAGCAGTGAACTATATGATAAATTCGCAAGAATAAATCGCATCGATCAAGCAATCTTCGAGTCCGAGCAGGAAATTGCTAATGGAGCAGAAGCAGTTGACGCAGAAATTGTTTTTGCAGAATTGGAGAAAAAACATTAATCCCACCAAGAGCGAAGCGAAGGCAGATATGCAGGAAGAGATTATAGACAGTTACTGATTGATAACTATATCGCTATTTTTCGCATTGATGAGCCACACAAAACCGTTTATGTGGTAACTATACAGTATCAGGGACGGAATCTGTAAAGAAAGCACTGAATGACCTATGAATCATTTGGTGCTTTCTTTGACTCAAGAACTATCGTCTGGTTCATGGAGGTTGGGGGAATTATTCTCTAGAAAAGGATGATAAATAATGTAGTGATTTAGTTGGTATTAATAAGAAAAGAATGATATAATTTAAATTAATATTGATATTTTGTATGAATGCTTGGAATACAAGTATCAAAGACGGAGGAAAAATGATATGGCAGATATTGAAAACAGCAAAGATTTGACAAGTGTATTATGGAGTGGTGCAGATGTTCTTCGTTCAAAAATGGATGCAAATGAATATAAGAACTATCTGTTAGGGATTGTTTTTTATAAATACTTATCAGATTCATTTCTGATTAAGGTATATGACTTACTTTATGATGAAAAACCAGAGACACTTAGAGCTGCTTTAGATGCATATAGAGAAGCGTTAGAAGATGAAAGTGCAGAGGAGTTAAAGGAACAGCTTGAAGAAGAATGTCATTATGTGATTGAACCTGAGTTGACATATACATATTTTGCAGAAGCAGCAAAGAACAATTCTTTCAATCGTGAGCAGTTGCAGAAAGCATTTAATAATATTGAGCAGAGTAATCCTATCTTTGCAGATTTGTTTGCAGATTTAGATTTATATTCCAATAGACTGGGTACGGGTGATCAGAAACAGAGTGATACTGTTGCGAGTTTGATTAAAGTGATCGATACTGCTGATCTTTTGAATTCAGATGCTGAAATATTAGGAAATGCTTATGAAGCTATGATTGGCTGGTTTGCTTCTGAAACAGGAAAAAAAGCAGGAGAATTCTATACACCGCAGGCTGTTTCAAAGATTTTAACTAAGATAGCTATTGCAGGTCAGGAAGATAAGAAGGGATTATCTGTATATGATCCATGTATGGGATCAGGCTCTCTTCTTTTGAATGCAAAGAAATATTCAGGAGATCCAGAGTATATAAAATATTATGGTCAGGAACAGAATACATCTACGTATAATCTTGCCAGAATGAATATGTTTCTTCATGGAGTTAAGGCAGAAAATCAGAATCTTCGAAATGGTGATACATTAGATGCGGATTGGCCAACAGATGAAGACACAGATTTTAACATGGTACTTATGAATCCACCATATTCAGCGAAATGGAGTGCATCATCTGGATTTTTGCAGGATGAAAGATTCAGTGATTATGGAGTACTTGCACCAAAATCAAAGGCTGATTATGCGTTTCTTCTTCATGGATTATATCATTTGAAAAATAACGGAACAATGGCAATTGTATTGCCGCATGGAGTATTATTCCGTGGAGCTGCCGAGGGGAAAATCAGAGAAAAGTTACTTCGCTCTGGTAATATCTATGCAGTAATTGGACTTCCGGCCAACTTATTTTACAATACATCAATCCCAACATGTATTATTGTATTAAAGAAGCATAGAGATGGAAGAGATGTTTTATTTATTGATGCATCTAAAAAATTCAACAAGGGCAAGAAGCAGAATGAAATGACAGATGAGCATATTGAAGAAGTATTGGATCTGTATACAAAGAGAGAAACTGTTGAGAAAGAATCTTATCTTGCAACTTTCGAAGATATTGAAAAAAATGATTTTAATCTTAATATTCCTCGTTATGTAGATAACTTTGAAAAAGAGGAAGAAGTTGATCTCAATGCGCTTCTAGTGGATATGAAGAAGACAGATGAAGAATTAGGACAGGTACAAGGGGAATTTTTATCACTTTTGAAAGATTTAACATCATCAGATGCTTCAGTAATGGCTTCATTAAATGATCTGATCGGAAAGATGGAGGGATAAAGATATGGAAAAACCTACGATTAGATTTAAAGGATATACAGAAGATTGGGAACAGCGTAAGTTGGGGGATAATATTGTTGAGTATACAGAAAAAACAACAGAAAACAATCAATATCCAGTTTTAACATCTTCAAGGAAGGGGATTTTTTTTCAAACAGATTATTATGATGGAAATCAAATAGCATCCGCAGATAACACAGGATATAACATAGTACCTTATGGATACTTTACTTATCGCCATATGTCAGATGATGAAATATTCCATTTTAACATCAATGATATTGCTGAAAACGGCATAGTTAGTACACTTTATCCTGTTTTTACGACAGATGAGAATTTAGATTCAAGATATTTGCAATACCAGCTGAACTATGGAAGAGAATTTTCTAGATATGCAATTTTACAGAAGCAAGGTGGTTCTCGTACATATATGTACTTGAATAAATTGAGGAATTTGTATCTTACGGTTCCTACTGCTATTGAGGAACAAAAGAAGATTTCAGAATACTTTACTAATCTTGACCACCTCATCACTCTTCACCAACGCAAGTATGAAGAATTAAAGAATATAAAGAAATTTATGCTTCAGAATATGTTTGTATAATAAATTTTTGGGGAAATTGGATATAGATCAGGTAAACATATCAATTGAATTCAAGAAAATTGATAAAGGCAATATGAAAGCACTTATGATTATATTTATCGTAAGTGCAAATTCATATTGTTCATAATTTAAAAGCTTATATTGTATTTTAATAGTTCCATTTGAACAACAAAATAGAGGAGATTATTAGAGACGAAGAAGCTGTTTGGGAACAGCGTAAGTTGGGGGATATATCGTCATTAATCACAAAAGGAAGCACTCCAAAGGATAAATCAGGAACAGGAGAGGTTAATTTTATCAAAGTTGAAAATATAAATGATTTTTCAGGGGATATTGTTAGTATGTCTAAAATTTCTCTTGAAGAGCATCAAGGGTATTTGAAACGTTCTCAGCTACAAGAAGGAGATATATTATTTTCAATTGCAGGTACGCTAGGGCGTGTAACATCAGTAAATAAAGCAATTTTACCGGCTAATACAAATCAAGCTCTTTCTATCATTCGATTAAAAGAGGGAAATCTTGAATATGTTAAAACATGTCTTAAAGGAAATGTTGTGGCTGACTTTATTAGAAGAAATCCTACAATAGGGGCACAGCCAAATTTGTCACTGGAACAGGTTTCAAACCTTGAAATAGAAATACCATCTGAGGCTGAACAAGAGAAAATTGGTTTGTATTTTTCCAATCTCGACAACCTCATCACTCTTCACCAGCGTATTTCACTCTATTTTTTTAAAATAAATACATTTGTTTGGGAACAGCGTAAGTTGGGTGATATATATGGTTCGATTGGAAATGCATTTGTAGGAACAGCTACTCCATACTATGCAGAACAAGGACATTTTTATCTGGAATCTAATAATGTAAAAGATGGACAGATAAATCATAACTCTGAGATTTTCATAAATGACGAATTTTATGAAAAGCAAAAAGATAAATGGTTACATACTGGAGATATGGTTATGGTTCAGTCTGGTCATGTTGGACATGCAGCTGTAATCCCTGAAGAATTGGACAATACAGCGGCTCATGCCTTAATCATGTTCAGAAATCCAAAAGAAAAAATTGAGCCTTATTTTTTGAATTATGAATATCAGACTGATAAAGCTAAGAAGAAAATAGAAAACATTACGACTGGTAATACCATAAAACATATCCTTGCGTCAGATATGCAGGAATTTGTAGTTGATGTTCCAAAATATGAAGAACAGAAAGTGATTGCGGGCTATTTCTGTAACATTGACCACCTCATCACTCTTCACCAACGTAAGCCTTATTTTTGGAATAAATTTATAGTCATCGATTGGGAACAGCGTAAGCTAAATGAGATTGCCGATAAAGTATCAGAGAAGAATAAAAATAATGAATTTTCAGAGCCGTTTACAAACTCAGCAGAACAGGGAATTATCAGCCAGAAGGATTATTTTGATAGAGAGATTGTAAATAATGAAAATCTGAATGGTTATTATATTGTCAGGAATGATGACTTTATTTATAATCCAAGAATTTCTGTAACGGCTCCTGTTGGACCGATAAATCGTAACAGACTTGGTAGAAATGGCGTAATGTCGCCACTTTATACGGTATTTAGAACACATGATATAGATAATTTGTATTTGGAATTTTATTTCAAAACTACGAAGTGGCATCGCTTCATGAAACTAAACGGAGATTCAGGTGCTCGATTTGACAGATTTACGATTTCGTCTACACAGTTTATGGAAATGCCAATTCCATATCCGACGTTAGAGGAGCAGCAAAAAATCGGAGAGTATTTTGACTCCCTCGACAACCTCATCACTCTTCACCATCATAAGTTATTTATCATCAATGGATTGAAGCTCTTCACAGTAATACAGTGTAAGTACTATTCATTATTAAATATATTGATTAAAAACAAAAATACGAAGGAGGCTAAGTTAATGCCAGAATTAGAGAGAGTAATTGAAGAAAAATTGATTGATCAATTGGTTTATGGAGATTCTCAATGGACATATCGAGAAGATTTGAAGACAGAGGAGGATCTATGGAGAAACTTTAAATATATTCTCGAACAGAACAATAAGGATCGGTTGAATGGAGAATCTTTATCAGATGCAGAATTTGAGCAGGTAAAGAACCAGTTACAGTTTTCATCTTTCTATAAAGCTGGCGAATGGTTAGTAGGGGAAAATGGAAAGGTAATGGTGCACGTTCAGCGCGATACAGAGAAACTTCATTTAGTTGTTATGAACCATGAACATATTGCAGGAGGGAGCAGTGTTTATGAAGTAATAAACCAGTATAGTGCTTTGAAAGATGAAGATGATTACTATACAGTTTCACGAAATAGAAGATTCGATGTTACATTGATGATAAATGGACTTCCGATGATTCATATAGAGTTGAAGAATAGACAGCATTCATATATGGATGGATTTAACCAGATAAAGAAATATATTAGTGAAGGAAAATTTACAGGTATCTTTTCAGCGGTTCAAATGTTTGTTGTTAGTAATGGTGTTGATACGAAATATTTTGCTGCAGCAAGTGATACCGACCTGAATGCTAAATTTATGAGTGGATGGGTTGACGAGAAGAATAATCCGGTGTCGGATTATCTTGATTTTGCAAAGAGTGTACTCCGTATTCCGGAAGCACATGAAATGATCGCGAGATATACAGTCTTGGATAGAGATGCAAAGAGATTGATTATTTTACGACCGTATCAGATTCATGCAATCGAATCAATACGTGAAGCATCTAAAATAGGAAAATCCGGTTTTGTGTGGCATACTACTGGATCTGGAAAGACGTTGACCTCCTATAAGGCAACCCGAAATCTGCTGATGGATATCCCTTCACTTGATAAAACAATCTTCTTAATTGACAGGAAGGATCTTGATACACAGACATCAAGCGCATTTCAGGCATACGCAAACAATGACGTGATTGCTGTTGATAAGACGGACAATGTCAATGATTTGAAGAAAAAATTGAAATCCGGAGACCGAAAGGTGATTGTTACAACAATCCAGAAGATGCAGATACTGGTTACTAAAAGACTGCAAGAGGACACGCCAGAATACAATAAAATCAAAAATTTGAGGATTGCATTTGTAGTGGATGAATGTCATCGTGCAGTTACACCGAAAACAAAGCGAGAATTAGAACGATTTTTTGGAAGATCGTTATGGTTTGGTTTTACAGGAACTCCTAGATTTGCCGAGAATCCATATGCACAGATGGGAGATTTGCCAAGAACAACAGAAGAACTATATGGAAAATGTCTTCATAAGTATACGATACAGAATGCAATTAAAGACAATGCAGTTCTTGGATTCCAAGTTGAGCATAATGGGCCCAAGAATATGGAAGATGAGACAGATCCGAGTCTCTATGACAATGAGACACATATGCTACGAGTGTTAGATATTATTCTAAATAAATCTTACCAGAAATTTGGTCTTCAAAATGGTAAGGGACAGACATATGAGGCAATTCTTACAACAAGTTCGATTCAACTGGCACAGAAGTACTATGAGTTGTTGAGCAAAGTGAAAAATGGTGAAACAGATTTGGAAATCGATGAGAGAATGAAACAGGTTCTTCCTGATTACCCTAAATTTGCTATTACATATTCTGTAACAGAAAATGAAGAAGGATCGCATGTAAATCAGGAAAAGATGCAGAAGTCATTAAATGATTATAATGAAATGTTTGGTACAAAATTCGATCTTTCTCAAATCCAGAGTTACAATGAAAATTTGAACAAACGATTGGCACGAAAAGACAAAAAGTATAAGAGCAGAAATAGACAACTGGATTTAGTAATTGTGGTAGACCGTTTGTTGACAGGATTTGATGCTCCATGTTTATCTACGATATTTATAGATCGACAGCCAATGGGACCACATGATCTGATTCAGGCATTTTCAAGAACAAATCGTATTTTTGATCCGAATAAGGCTTATGGACAGATTGTAACATTCCAGGCTCCGGTATTGTTTAAAGAATGTGTTGATAATGCGGTGAAATTATATTCTGCTGGAAGTACAGAAGTTGCATTGCTAGCTGAATGGGATAAAGTCGAGCCAGCATTTAAGAGAGCACTTTCAGCATTAAAAGCGGTTGCAGAGACACCGGATGAAGAAACGGATATGTCGTTGAAAGAACTGAAGGTATTTGCGAAAGCATTTCAGACATTTGACAGATTATTTGCGCAGATCAAATCATTTACACAGTACGATGAAAGCATGCTTGAAGATTATGGTATTACGGAAGAAGAATATGAAGATTATGTGGGACATTACCAAAATGCTATGACGAAAATCAAACTTGCTGAGCCGGACGACACACAGACACCACCGGAAGCAGAAGAAACAGTTGATACAGATTATGAGTTAATGGCATATAGCAGCACAAAGATTGATTATGAGTATATCATTAATCTAATTCAGAACATTGTTACACCAGATGAAGATGCGGAGGCGGTTACACCGGAAGAACGTCAGAAACAGATTGATGAAGTGAAGCAGTATATTGAGGAAATGCGTAAAGACAATCCGAAAGTAGCTGCTATTATGACTACTTTGGTAAATGAAATTGAGCAGGATGAGAATAAATATAAAGGTCAGTCAATTATGAACATTGTTGAGAACATGAAACATGATTGTATCAATCAAGTGGTTACTGATTTTTGCGTTACTTGGTATGCATCAAAAGATGATGTAATGTATGCTGCATTGCATTATAGAAATGGGGAAATTCCAAACGAAAGTGTAATTAAGTCAACAATTAATTATACGCGATATAAAGAATCACAGGAAAAGGCATTACCGAAGTTTAAATATTATTCTCAGTGTATGGCAGAGTTGAGAAAAATATTGGATGAGGAAATTAAACCATTAATTACAGTTTCATAATTTGTACTGAAACATGTTAATTGTTTATATCAGCATAAGCAGTTCCTAGAGAGGAGATAACTTATGCAGAACAGTGTAAACAAGGAACAATTATTTTGTGAATATTATCAGCAGTGGATTGAGGTTTATAAGAGAGGCGCAATCAGAGAAGCAACAATGGCAAAGTATTTAATGACACATAAATGGGTTGAAAAGCTTGCTCCACGATTAAAGGTGTCAGAACTTACGAGAACTGCGTATCAAAAACTGTTAAATGATTATGCTAAAGATCATGAAAGACAGACGACATTAGACTTTCATCATCAGCTGAAAGGAGCCATTCTGGATGCTGTTGATGATGGTCTGATTGAAAGAGATCCAACCAGAAAAGCGATTATTAAAGGGAAGTCACCAAGAGTAAAAAAGATTAAATACCTCAATCAATTTGAACTTCATACATTGATTGCAGATTTAGATATCAAGGAAACTGTAAATTGGGATTGGTTTATTTTATTAGTTGCAAAAACAGGAATGAGATTTTCAGAAGCTCTTGCAATCACACCAGCAGATTTCGATTTTGCAAGACAGACTCTATCAATTAGCAAGACATGGGATTACAAAGGGGATGGAGGCTTCCTTCCAACAAAGAATAAATCTTCTGTGAGAAAAATTCAGATTGACTGGCAGATTGTGGTTAAATTTTCGGAGCTTACAAAAAATCTTCCGGAAGATCAACCAATTTTTGTAGGTGATTCAAAGATTTATAATTCAACTGTGAATGACGTCCTTACCAGACATTGTAAAGCATGTGGAATATCTGAGATTTCGATTCATGGTCTTAGACATACGCATGCTTCTTTATTACTTTTTGCAGGTGTTTCAATTGCCAGTGTAGCAAGAAGGTTAGGGCATGCTAGTATGACAACTACACAGAAAACATACTTGCACATTATTCAAGAGTTGGAGAATAAAGATGTTGATCTGGTTATGAGGACATTATCTGGATTATAAATTAATTAGTTCGTGAAAGGCTGCTTATGCTGTTATTGACAGGGAGGAGAGTGACAATATGCAATTGGGATGGATAGATTTTTCAAAGGAAGACCGGCAGAAGGCATTGGATGTGATTAACCTTTTGAGTGAACAGGGAGCAGTCGATGAACTTGGAATCGGTATAGTTCGTGATGCTTTTGCTAATTATTTCTTTCCAGGGACCTCTACCATCCAGACCAGGGCAAAGTATTTCCTTATTGTTCCATATGTCTTGAGAGAGGCTGTTGATGGAAGATACGGCAAAGATGTGAATAGGATTCTTAGAGCAATTGATTCTGCTGAAAAAGATTGTGGTATTAGATTGTTGAATGCAGATCCAAAGGCAGAGGGAGTTATCGGAACGCGTGTATTGCCAAAAGGCTGGGTGGCTAGAAAGCCCTCCGACATTTACTGGAATGGTATTCGCACCTATGGAATATTTTGTGATTATGGTATATCTATTTCTGAATATGTTTCATTGGCAGTAAAACTAAGAGAACAGAAATCAGTTAGCAGCAGACTTGGAAACAGAAATGATGATGCAGAGGAAAATGATAAGGATGATTCTGATGCAGGAGATATTGCCAATATTAGATTCTGGAATCTTCCGATTTATAATGATGATTGGAGAGACAACCTTACAATAGAGCTGACGCAGGAGGAAGCTTTCTATCTGGATAAACAGATTCAGAAGTCAACGAAGGGTTCTCTTTTTGAATATGTGCTGAAAAATCACATTGATTTGAATGAATATGATGATTTTGCTTCTTTGACGGCTGAACTATCGGAAAAAGTAAGTGAAAAGCTGGCATATATGATGAAGCTTGCCTGCGATTTTAATAATCTGGTGTATATGGCGAGAGTAAGATACAATGTCATGCTTTCAGAAGACGAGAATACATACGCAAATGATGAATGGAGCAGGTTGCTTCCGGATATAAGGCATAATGCGACAGTAGATCTGGATGCAGTGTTTGGAGAATTGCAGCTGATAAATCCAAGGGCAAAGAGTTTTCTAAGTGGGATACAAACAGCATTTATGGCATCTGATATTGATATGGCTGATGAGCTGATTCGTAAGAGGGAACGGAGCCTGAAAGGAGCAGCCAGAGCAAAGTTAAGCAGAACAAAGGAATTTGATCATTCAAAATGGGTGGGCGGTGGAATGCTTGATTACAGATTCTCAAATGCCAGAAGGATTGTGAATGACATATATGCTGGGGAGGTGAATGCTGATGTTTAGACCGGATTCAAACCGAGATAGAACGGATTACAGCGGTATCTTGATGCCTCCGGATGGATATAGACTGGACAGAGCAGTAGGCACTACATATTCACTTGACCTGGAAGCACTCACAGCCGTGGCAATATGCCTTGGCTTATCAGAAGAAACAGATAGTAAACTTATGCAGAATCCCATTGGTATGCTAAATGCATTGCAGAAGGTATCAGATAAAATCGTGCTATTTTGTGAAGCTGGACAGATTAAAGTGCCAACAAAACCAACTGCACTATCTATTTTATTAGAGAAAATGGTAGTAGAAGTTGCACTGCCAAAGGACAGACAGCTTGGGAGATACCCGGCATTTCATCCGAAAACATGGATATTAGCATATGTAAACGCTGAGGGCGATAAAAAATATCGTTTTGTG
>OLPL01002038.1_pt1 | contig 11011 bp, 8 predicted proteins | sample 1673211 | NCBI WGS metagenome assembly OLPL01 (sample SAMEA3136766, study PRJEB25190) | human gut metagenome | reverse complement strand
TGTGACCTTCGCTCACAAAAAACACCTCGCGGGATATTACCAGTGAACAGTAACGCGAACAGTAACGGTGAATACCTCCTGCATCAGTCGATTGCTGTCAGTTTGTGGATCCATTTGTAGCTTTTGAAGCGCAGGAATATGGGCAGACATTTAAAGATCTGATCGGATTGCACGGCGATCACTACAAGTTCTACCGGCAGCTTCCAGTAGAATGCGGCCAGGAAGGACAATGGCATTACAATGCACCAGACGGAAATCAGGTTCAGATACATCGAAAATTTGGTATCTCCGCCACCCTGGATGATACCGACTCCGACCGGCATCTGATACGACATTCCAACCATGATCACACTCATAATAATCATGAAGTGGTCTGCATATAAAGTAGCCTGAGGGGTCAATCGGTACATGGATAACAGTGGACTTCGAAGTAAGAATAATACAGTTCCAAGCAAGAGCCCGATAGCCAGATAGAGTACGGAAAGGGTACGCCCGTTGCAACGTACTTTTTCTTCGTCATTGCTTCCGATATCTTTTCCGATCACGACAGCAGAAGCACCGGCTATCGCAATGACGATTACCTTCAGATACTGAAAAAAGGTGCTTGATACGGAATTGGCTGCAATCGCATCCGCAGAAAGATGCCCCAATATCGCTGTCTGCATAGGAAGGGAAACTGCCCACAACAAACCGGAAGTCAGGATGGGAATACACACTTTAAAAAAGGTTTTCCAGACAGTACCACTGCCTTTTCCGATAATACCATCCCGGAATTTTTCACCAAACAATTTGACTTTTGTATCTTTTTTCCATACATAGAAAAGAACGATTCCCAGTTCCAGTATGCGTGCTGCAAAAGTTCCGATGGCAGCACCTCGGATTCCCATTTCCGGTGCACCGAATCTTCCGAAAATCAGGATATAATTGATTCCGCCGTTCACCAACAGGGATATGACGGATATAAGGAATGCGATTTTTACGGTCTCCACGCTGCGGAGCATGGCCAGTAAAAGGTTGCTGATCATGAAAAATAAAAAAGTCCATTGTATGATATGAAGGTAAATAGTACCTTCTCTTATGATATCCGGTGAGGTCGTAAAAAGACCAATCAGTGTATTCGGAATACGAATACATAAAGCGATCATTCCGGCAGCAATTGCCAGGCTGAATAACAGTGCGGCTTTTGTTACCTTCCGGATAGGTTTTGTCTGATGGCTTCCCCAGTATTGGGAACTGATTGCAATTAATGCATTGCCGATCGCCAGTGCAATCTGATTTACGATAAAATAAATCTGGTTTACCGTCGCAGCGCCGGAAAGTGCATTCTGGCTATAACTTCCCAGCATGATATTGTCCAGCATATTCACGCTGTAGGCCACCAGGTTTTGCAGCGCGATTACTGTCATTAATTTGAAAAAGGAACGGTAAAAAGAAGGATCTTTCGTAAAAAATGTTTTTTTCATGTCGTTGGTTCATCTGTAAACTGTAAAAGTATAGAACAGTTACACTACTCCTTTGATTGGTTAAAACGTCGTTAATATATTTATTATATAAAGTCAATAGAGGATTCGTCAATCAGCAGATTTTGCAAATGAGTTCAAAAAAGAGCTGAAAAGGTCAGATGACCTCTTCAGCTCTTTTTAATGCAGCGGATATATTTGACTGGAAGTTTTCTTTTCCGACAAGTTCCACAAAACCGGCTTTTTCCATGACGTGCATGGGCTGTTCATTGACGTGGGAGAATACAAGTGTAATTCCTTTACTCTCGCAGGTTTTTACCAGGTTCTGAAGTGCATTCATGGCGGTGCTGTCAAGTGCAGGGACGCCTCTCATACGAAGAACCAGACATCTGGTAAAGTCTTTGACAACGATATGTTCAATGGCATCGGCGGCACCAAAGAACAGTGGTCCGGTGATCTCGTAAACACGGATCTGCAGCGGTAATTTCTGCAGATGTTCATCGATATCCGGAGTGTCATCGTCCGTGTACACCCAGCTGTCTGCATGGGTTTCTTCGCTCATACGTTTGATGAAAAGCAGACAGGCAAGCACCATACCGATCTCGATTGCAACGACCAGATCAAAGATAACTGTCAGTACGAATGTTACTATCAGTACAAGAATATCACTCTTAGGAGCTGTCCTGACCAGGTCGCGGAAGGTTCGCCACTGACACATATTATAGGCAACGATAAAAAGAATCGCAGCAATGGTCGGCATAGGAATCATTCCGGCGTAAGGCATCAGAACGACCAGCACGATGATGAGTGTGACGGAGTGTACCATTCCGGCGATGGGAGTCCGTCCGCCATTTTTGATATTGGCAGCGGTTCTGGCGATGGCACCTGTTGCGGGGATACCTCCAAAGAGTGCGGAAGCGATATTTCCTGCGCCCTGGGCAACTAGTTCCATATCTGAACGGTGTTTGCTGTTGATCATTCCATCGGCAACTACACAGGATAGCAGCGACTCGATTGCGGCAAGCACTGCAATCGTAAATGCATTTGAGACGGAAGCACTGATGGTGCTGAATCTGATCGCCGGCATATGAAAACTCGGAAGAGAGTTGCTGATCGTATACAGATTTCCGATTGTGGATACCTTCAGCGGAAGAAACTGAACCATCAGGATACCGACGATGACTGCAATCAGAGAACCGGGAACTTTCTTAAAAATATAAGGAGCAAGGATCAAAATCGCAAGACTTACAATGCCAACGATCAGGGCATCGGTATTTACGGAAGAAATATTCTGGACAAAGGCTTTTATTTTCTCCGTTGTCTCGATTGGTTTTACACCATTCGGATAAGTAACTCCGAAAAAATCTTTCAACTGGCCGATCACGATGGTCACAGCGATTCCGGAAGTAAAACCGGTCGTAATGGTATATGGAATAAATTTAATCAGACTGCCGAAGTGGAACAGTCCCATTAGAATAAGAAATATACCCGCCATTATAGTGGCGATGATAAGTCCATCCATTCCGTCACGTGCTATGATACCGGCAACGATGGTTGCAAATGCAGCAGTCGGTCCGGCAATCTGTACGCAGCTTCCACCAAGAGCTGAAATCACAAAACCGGCTACAATGGCAGTAAAGATACCGGCTTCAGGGCCAACTCCGGAAGCGAGCGCAAGTGCAATAGATAAGGGGAGTGCGATGATCGCGACGATGATACCTGCAGTCACATCTTTGATAAACTGTGACTTGTCATAGGACTTCAGACAGGTTAACAGCATTGGTTTTAGAGAATTCATAGAAGTATAAGACCTTTCATATTAATTTTTCAGACAAGCCCTAGTATAGCATAGAAAAAAAGGAAAAATAACATAAAACGGTTATGTTTGCATTTATATACAAAATTGGCAGCTGCTCAGCCTCCGCCCGGTGGTTGCTGAATAGTTACCATCATGCTACAAAAAGTTGGCTAAATGTTGTGATTTTTGTATATTCATTTGCTGTAGGATGGTATTATAAAAAGAGAAGAAAATAATAGAAGATAACTAAATTGAATGGATAATGAAAAAGAATCGGGAGGTTGGAGTATGTATAAATTGGATGATCTGTTTGATTTTGACGGAGATGGAGAACTGGATTCTGTAGAACGGATGGAAATGTATCAGTTTATGGATAATACGGCGAACAAAGACAGGAACCGCTTCTTTGGGGAGGATGACGGGCTGAACTTATTCGAAGATCCGGAAGATGAAGGGGATGAGTGGGATGAGTTCGAGGATGATGACGAACAGGATCCATTTGAAGATCCGGATGAAGACGAGTGGGATGAATTCGAGGATGAGGATGATGATGACGAAGATGACGATGAAGATGACGAAGACGAAGACGATGTAGATCTGTTCGGAGAAGATGAAGTGAGGGCTGAACTTGAGGATGCAGGACTGGATTATGATGAACTGGAATACATGGATCCGGATGAAAGAAGAGAGATGATTGAGGATGCAGGGCTGGATCCGGATGATTATGATTTCTGATCCGGGTAATTATAAGGAGTGATTGTAATTATTCAGCAGTCATTGTCCCGCAAGGCATTGGGGTTCGTAACTGTGAAGGTACTGAACAGTTACATAAATTGTCATAATCTTAATTGAAAATATCCGTGGAGATGTTTTTTGGAATTACATGTAGTTGTTCAATTCTAAAAGAAAATTATCTCCACGGATTTTTGGCTGTTCTTTGATGTTATTGTTTACTGGTAATATCCTGCGAGATGTTTTTTGTGAGCGAAGGTCACAGAAAACCCGAGACATATCGCGCGAATTTATGCGATCAGCATAAATTCTGTGCATCGCGCAGCGTGTTGCTGGGCACGGAGTGAACAGTAACTCTTTGATTTTTCGATGAGAATGATAGTTTGTAAACAGTTGACTTTCGGAAAAAAGTTCTATATTCTTTAAATAGGATAAAAAGGTAACTGTTCCGCAGCCTTACGGCGATATGGAAGGCGATAGAACAGGAGTGGGAGAATCTGATATGAAAAGAAGAAAACGAGGGAAACAGACACTTAAAAGAAAGATGCTAAGCATTCTTCTGCTCTGTGCAATGTCATGTATTCTTGCGGTAGTGATCGTGTCGTATATGACGATCCGAATGATCCAGAATAACAGTATCCAGGAGAGTATGCAGATATATCTGGAGCAGATCACGCGGGAGATAGACAGTGATTATTATGACATGATCGGTATTGTCAATCAGATGAGCCCCAACGGACTTATCGGAAATGTGACAGAAAGATATCTGAGTGCGGAAAACAACTATGATCGATATTTTGAGCAGAAATCTCTCAGAGAAGAACTGATAAAACTTGGATATGTGAACACAAAGCTCCTTGGCATCGCATATTACGATCCGAAAGAGCAAAAGGAACTGATTGGGAATTTTAACGTCAGGGTTCTGGACCCGTCATATCAGACAATCTCTAAAGTGATAGTGGGTGCCGAGAATATCATTCAGGCTATGCATGCATCCTATCTGGGAATCAAGGAGACGCCGGTACTATCCGTGATGCGGAGAGTTTCCTTTGGAAACAAACGGGTACTGGATATTTATGCAGAAATGGAGCCGGATATGAGTGTTTCAGATCGACTAAATAAAGAAAAATGGCCATATACCTATATGGAACTGGATGAAAATGGTATTGTACAGTACAGCAATAATCCGGTGATCGTCAAGGGACAGAAGCTTTTGTCGGAATTACCGGAAAAAGAAGGATATGCTGTGATAAATCAGGAAGGATACAAAATCATGGCGTATCGCAGTTCCATCGGATATGTCAATGCCATTGCACTGCCGGAGAATACCTATCAGAAAGAAATGAATATGTGGAGACTGAAGTTAGTGGTTATCATCCTGGCAGCTTTTGGTATTTTTTCCAGTTCAGTTTTTTACCTTTACCGGTTGGTATGCAAACCCCTCAATCAATTTCAAAAACAGATGATTCAGGTGGGAAATGGATCTTTACAAGAGGCGGAACAGGAGTATGGGATCAAGGAATTCGATGACCTGATGCACGAAGTGGAACAGATGAAGGAACAGATTAGGAATCTGATAGATGATGTTGTGGAAAAAGAAAAAAGTATTCAGCGAACGGAATATGAGAAACTCCTGTACCAGATCAATCCACATTTTCTGCTCAATACGTTAAATTCCGTTCAGTGGATGGCAAGAATGAGCCGTCAGGACAATATTACGGAATTTGTACAGCGCTTAAAAAGACTGCTGTCGTATAATCTTGGAAAAGAAGGAATGCAGACAACACTTCGAACAGAAATCGATATTGTGAAAGATTATATTGCACTGGAACAGATGCGCTATGATTTTGTAATAGAAATGAATGTGGAAGAGGGGCGTTATCTGGAACAGCCGACGGTACGGATGCTGTTGCAGCCACTGGTGGAAAATGCGATACGGTACGGACTTGGAGATGATGAAAAGATCACCATACAGGTCTTTGAGGATAATATCAGGGGACTGGCGATCATTACCATATTGGACAGCGGTAATGGCCTGACCCAGGAGGAGATCAATCAGATTAATGAACCATTTGATTATGATGTGAAAAAAATGCAGCATGGGAACAGAGGAATCGGTCTGCGATATGTAAAAGCAATGCTGGAATCTTTTTATGAAGGAGAGACGAACCTGTTTGTTAATTGCAAAAAAGGCTATGGAACCAAAATTACAATTTTGATTCCGATTCAGGAAGAACTTCGGAATAAAATCAAATTCACAGGATCTGAGACGGAAAAAGAGGGTATGGAGAAATGAAGGTATTGGTTGTAGATGATGATAAACTGGCAAGAAAAGGTTTGATTTCTATAATGGATTGGGGCAAATATGGATTTGAAGTTGTGGGCGATGTCCAGAATGGCCGTAAAGCACTGGAATTTCTGAAGGATAATGAAGTGGATATTGTATTCACGGATATAGACATGCCGGAGATCGATGGAATTGAATTGATGAAAATGTGTAAAAAGGAATATCCGGAGGTGAAATTCGTAGTCTTTTCTATGTATGAAGATTTCCGTTATGCACAGAGTGCCCTGAGACTGGGAGCCCTGGATTACATATCCAAAATAAGCTTTGATGGGGATGAGTGTGACCAGATTCTGGAACTTGTAGAAAGAAAGTATAAGGAAAATCAGTCGAAAAAAGAACCCCGGAAGGAGGATTCCGGACTCCAGAAAAGGATGGAAAAAGCGTGGACGAATACCAGATGGATCTTTAATGACTGTGAGTTCAACAGACTGTGCGAGATAACCCGGGGCGTGGAGCTGCGGACTGCTGAAAGAGTTTTTATAAAAAGTTTCCACAGCTTCCAGAAACTCACAGGAGAAGAACTTGAATTTCCATCCTTATCTTCTGTGGACGAGATGCTGGAATGGGTAAAAAACTGGAAGGAGAATCTGTATCAGACGTGTCTGCAGACTGATAAAACAAAGGATATTTATATGTTTGCAAGAGTGATCCTGTATACAGACGAGCATATAGAAGAAAATCTGAAGTCAGAAGAGGTAGCAACACAGATCGGAATGAGCAGAAGTTATTTCAGCACGAGATTTAAGGAGATAACAGGTGATACCTTTCATAACTATGTGATTAGCAGAAAAATGCAGGCGGCTGCCCGGAAGATGGCAAAAGGAACAGAAAACATCACCCAGATTGCATCGGATCTGGGATATGACAATTTTTATTATTTCACAAAGGTATTTTCAAAGGAATACGGATGTACGCCAACAGAATATGCAGGAAGATTAAAAAAATGTTCGATTTGATTCGGACATTTTTTTTGAATTAAAAAAAAGACTGTGGAATCTGAAACAATATCGTCTAGTGAAAAATATGATTACAGGATAAACTATCCATAAAGGAAGGGAGGTTTACTCATGTACATCAAAAGATTTGTGAAACACTATTACATTATGCTGATCCCTGCATTACTGTGGCTGTTCTTTTTCAGCATTGTTCCAATGTTCGGAATTGTCATGGCTTTTCAGGATTACAATCCTGGACAGGGCATTCTCCATTCAAAATTTGTTGGCCTGGCTAATTTTGAGTATATGTTTCAGATGAGTGACATTACACAGGTTTTACGTAACACAGTTGTCATTGCCGTTGGCAAGATTATCGGAAATATTATTATCCCGCTGGTCTTTGCTTTGTTATTGAATGAACTGGCAGTGAAGAAACTGAAACGTCCGATCCAGACAATCGTATATTTACCGTATTTTCTGTCATGGGTTATTCTCGCGAAGATCGTGCTGAATATTTTCGGGTATACAGGACCGGTGAATCAGATCATAGGATTGTTCGGAGGCGATGCGGTCAACTTCTTTGGCGAAGCAAAGCTTTTCCAGCCTCTGGTAATCGGTACGGATATCTGGAAAGGATTCGGCTATAACACAGTTGTTTATCTTGCAGCGATCCTGGGCGTGGACGGATCATTGTACGAAGCTGCGGCAGTAGACGGCTGCGGACGATTCAAAAGAATCTGGCATGTAACTTTACCGGGTATCAAAACAACAGTAGCACTTCTGGCTATCCTGTCTCTTGGAAATGTCCTGAATGCAGGATTCGACCAGATTTATAACCTGTATAACCCGCTGGTTTACTCAACAGGTGATATTATTGACACATGGGTATACAGAGCCGGTTTGCAGAATCTCCAGTATTCACTGGCAACAGCTGTTGGATTATTCAAATCTGTGATCAGCCTTGTGTTGATTACGGTTGGTTACTGGCTGGCAGATAAATTTACCGGTTATAAACTGTTTTAGGAGGTTGTAACTATGATTGAGAATAAAAGCCTCGGATCAAAGTTTTTTGACATTTTAAATGTAGTGATTCTCATTGCGATTACTTTGATCTGTATTGTACCTGTATGGTACGTTCTCTGTGTATCCCTGAGCAGCAGGGAAGCAGTCAATGCTGGACAGGTTGCTCTCTGGCCGGTTGGCTTCAACTTGCTCTCCTATAAGAAGATCATGGGAGAGACCGCATTCTTTGGTTCCTTTCTGGTATCTATTAAAAGGGTTTTACTGGGAACAGGAATCAGTATGGTATGTATCCTTATGGCAGCATTTCCGTTATCCAGAACGAAAAAGCAGTTCCCGAAGAGAGATATCTTTATGTGGATCTTCGTATTCTGCATGTTATTCAACGGAGGTACGGTTCCGTGGTATATCACCATGAAAAATTATAATCTGATGGATAACATTTTTGGACTGGTACTGGGAACGGGACTTCAGGTATTCAATGTAATCCTTGCAGTAAACTTTTTCAAAAATCTTCCAACAGAACTGGAAGAAGCATGTTTTGTCGATGGCGGCGGCCCCTGGAGAAATCTGATATCTATCTACGTACCGCTGGCAAAACCTATGGTTGCAACAGTTGCACTGTTCACTATGGTTATGTACTGGAATGAATTCTTCCAGGGAATGGTTTTAAGTACAAGACAGAGCAGTTATCCGCTGCAGACTTACATTCAGCAGATGGTAGTAACTCTGGATTATTCCACGATGAACGTGGATCAGATCGCGCAGGCAATGAAATTAAATAACCTTTCATTGGATTCTGCAAAAATATTTATAGCTATGATACCGGTACTGATCGTTTACCCGTTCCTGCAAAGATATTTTGTAGAGGGTATTACACTGGGATCAGTAAAAGGATAAAAGGAGGAAAAAGAATGAAAAAGAAACAGTTGATCGCATTTGCCAGTGCAATGGCATTAGCCGTTACCTCACTGGCAGGATGCGGAAAATCAGAAGGGAGCACACAGAAAGAGGCAGTAAGTGAGGCAGAAGGAACAGCCAAAGAAGATCTGCCGCTGTCCAAATACCCGGAAACCGTAACGGTTCATCTTGGCGGTTCTCTGAACCCGAATGCCAAGCTTCCGGACGGAATGGCTTATGATGATAATCCATACATAGATTTTCTGAAAGAAGATCTTAACATCGAAGTTGTATATGACTGGGTTGCATCATCCACAGACTATGAAGAGAAAATGAATCTGTGTATCGGAAGTAATACAGTTCCGGAACTGATGAACGTAAATGCAACACAGTACAGAGCGCTTTTGAAATATGATATGATCCAGCCACTGGATGAGTATTTTGATGATTATGCTTCAGATGCACTGAAAAGCTATGTGAAATCCGGCGGTGAAGAGCTGCAGAAATGTATCACCAATGAAGATGGAGAAATGATGGCGATTCCGGCTCCGGCTATAACAGCAGGTGGAATCAACGAGATGTGGATCCGGCAGGACTGGCTGGACAGCCTTGGACTGGAGGCTCCGAGAACATGGGATGAGCTGGTAAAGGTAGCAGAAGCGTTTGTTACTCAGGATCCGGATGGGAACGGAGAGGATGATACTATTGGTATTCTCGGACCGAGTAATTCCGATCATATGAATGCAATCGGAGGAAACCAGTATGGACTGGATCCGCTGTTCAGTAGCTTCCAGTCATACCCACAGTACTGGCTGCAGGGTGAGGACGGAACTGTAGAGTATGGTTCTATCCAGCCGGAAACCAGAGATGCACTGGAAAAAATCTCAGAACTGTATACAAATAAACTGATCGACCCGGAAATGCTTGTAAGAAGTGATAGTAAAGAACCTCTTCTGGCCGGCAAGGTTGGAATCTTCTTTGGACCATGGTGGTCTGGTTACACAGTGGCAGATGCTACACTGGCAGGTTCGGCAGACTGGCAGGCATACTTTACACCATTATCTGAGGATGGAAACTATTACACTCATATGGCAGAGCCTACAACACAATATGTAGTAGCAAGCAAAGCATGCAAGAATCCGGAAGCTGCATTTAAGATTGTCAATTACCTGATCAAAAATGAGCAGAAATGGGTAGACGAAGGTGTTTCTACCACAGAGATGGGTACTGCGGACTTCTATCCTCTGTACAACACCTATGACAATGCAGATGAAATTGAAGTGTCTTATGATGTTCTGACCAAATATCTTGCCGGAGAAATCACCATGGATGATGTTGACTTTTCAACACACAAACTGTTAAAGAGTGATATGGAAGCAGTTACAAAACTGAAAAAAGAGCCTTACGATGACTTCAGCCTGGATAAATGGAATCTGGACAGTGATATTGCCAAAAACAACCTTCCGAGACTTGTGGCCATCCTGGTTGGAGATGCTCCTTCTGTAAATGAGAAATATGTACCTGTTTACAATGCATATAACGGTCAGACAGAAACCATGGAAACAAAATGGGCCAATCTGAAGAAAATGGAAGAAGAAACATTCTCAAAAATCGTTATGGGAAAAGCAGATATCAGCGAATTCGATACTTTTGTTGAGAACTGGAAGAGTCAGGGCGGTGACCAGATTCTTAAAGAAATCAACGAAGAATTAAGTAAGTAAAAGCGATAGCGGCTGATGGTGTTCATCAGCCGCTGTTTTTACGATGGAGGTGTAAAATGAGGGAAAACAAAGTAGTTTACGGACTGATCGGATATGGC
>OLPL01002037.1_pt1 | contig 11013 bp, 9 predicted proteins | sample 1673211 | NCBI WGS metagenome assembly OLPL01 (sample SAMEA3136766, study PRJEB25190) | human gut metagenome | reverse complement strand
AGCAGCTGCCGCACCTCGCTCGCCGTATCGGCACTTAGAATTATGCGGTGTTGCCCTAAAACAGAATAAGCATCACTTTTATGCCGCAGGCTGTGTGCCTGCGGCATTTTTGCTGCCATTTTTGAAGCAGTGGGAAAGAGCCAGATAAAATGTATTGACTGACATAATATTATATGATATATAATATATAGAACAAAATAATCCCGGCAGAGCCGCCGCCACATGCAGCGGCACTGCCGGGCTAATACAACAGGGAAGGGGGCCACCGAATGAGCTTTACCACAGGCGCGGCGCTGCTGGATGCCGTGGTGCTGGCGGTCGTATCGCGCGAGGAAGAAGGTACTTATGGCTACAAGATCACCCAGGAGATCAAGCAGGCGCTGGAATTGAGCGAATCGACACTGTACCCGGTGCTGCGGCGGCTGCAAAAAGATGGCTGCCTGACCATTTACGATGAACCGTTCAATGGCCGCAACCGCCGCTATTACAAAATTACCCCGCTGGGGCGGCAGCAGCTGGCAGGCTACAAGGCAGAGTGGAAAGTTTACGCCGCTAACATTGACCATATTTTTGGGGAGGATGCAAAATGACAAGGCAGGAATATATGCAGCAGCTGGCAGCTCTGCTGGCCGCAATGCCGGAAGCCGAACGCCGGGATGCCCTGGATTATTACGAAGAATACTTTGATGCTGCAGGCCCCGAAAAAGAGGCCCAGACCATCCAGGAACTGGGCAGCCCCCAGAATGTGGCGGAAAAGATATGGGAGGGTACCGGGGCACAGTTCGGCACGCCGATGCCGGATAACAGCATGCCAGAACAGGGCAGCAGACGCAGAAAAAGCCCGGTGTGGATTGTGCTGGCTATCCTTGCAATTTTGATTGTTGTGCTGCTGGTGTTCATCGGCTCTTTCAAAATTGTGACAAAATATCAGTACAGCATTGCAGAGAGCGCAACGGCAGAGGAGGTTCCCCCGCAGGAAGCCGCCGGGGGAGCAACCGAAAATATGGACGAAAGCACGGATGAAAATACCGAAACAGCCATCACAAAGGAAAGTGCAAAAAGCGAAAGCACCAATCGGTTGGAAAGCAGCACGATGACGCTGGATGCAAAGCAGGTCCAAACGATAGTATTGGACCTGGACTGCGGTGAGGTTGCTTTTGTGCGCAGCAATGCAGCGGATGAGATAGCACTCCGGTTTGAAAATTTCTATTCCGACTGGCTGGAGCGTACCGTGGACGAGAGCGGCTTTAGCGTGCGGTACAAAATACCCAAAGGCTATATTTCCGGCAGTGACCCCACGCCCACGCTGAGCATCGCCCTGCCGGAGATAGAACTGGAACAGATAGAGCTGAATCTGAACCTGGGCAGCGCCGACCTTGGTACACTGAAAGCCAAAAGCATACAGGCAGACCTTGCCCTCGGCAGCCTGTATGCGGATGAACTGCAAACCGGGCAGCTGGATGCAACGCTTGCCCTGGGCAGTGCAGAGCTTGGCACCGTGCAGGCAGAGCGCGTGACGATTGAAAACGCCCAGGGCGATGTGACGATCAGCCGCCTGGTGGGGGCCAGCCAGGTGCAGGTAACCGACCAGCTGGGCAATATTGCCCTGACCCTGGGGGAAAAGGCAGACGGTTACAGCGTGCAGGCTGCATGCGGCCTGGGCAGCATTACGGTAAGCGGCGCCAAGCAGGCAAGCCCTTACAGCGCCAACAGCAAAGCAGCCAACGCTGTGATTCTGGATGCCGCGCTGGGGGATATTACCCTGAACTTTGAGGAATGAGCGGGGAAAAGGGCATCACATGTGCGGCATGCCGGAACGCGTTTGGAGCCCGTTCCAAACGGCGGACGGGTGCCAATGTGCAAAATGTTTTGATTAGTCATACTCTTGCGCCTGGCCATGGTGCAGTTTATACAACTTTTGCCCAAAAGGCCAAAAAAAGATTTAATGCAACAAATTTTGCATATTGTACGCGAATGTGGTACAATAACCAATAAGCAAATCAGGCAACGAAAAGGGTAAAGGAGAATTGCGAAATGGCGTATTATTTTAGTGAACCGTCCCGTACCTTCGGCGAGTATCTGCTCGTCCCCGGCTATTCCTCTTCGGAGTGCATCCCCACGGCTGTCAGCCTCAAAACCCCGCTGGTCAAGTACCGCAAGGGCGAAGAAGCCTGCCCCCTGACCATGAACATCCCCATGGTTTCGGCTATCATGCAGTCCGTTTCCGGCGAAAAGCTCGCCATTGCCCTTGCCAAGCAGGGCGGCGTTTCTTTCATTTACGGCTCCCAGTCCGTTCAGTCCGAGGCTGATATGGTTCGCCGTGTCAAGGCTTACAAAAAGGGCTTTGTCACCTCTGATTCCAACCTGCCGCCGGAGGCTACCCTGGCTGATGTGTTGGACCTGAAAACCCGTACCGGCCATTCCACCGTTGCCATCACGGCTGACGGCACCCCCCACGGCAAGCTGCTGGGCATTGTGGCATCCCGTGACTACCGCCTGTCCCGCATGAGCACCGATCTGAAAGTGACTGAATTCATGACCCCGCTGGACAAGCTGGTTACCGCACCGGCCAACACCAGCCTGCATGACTGCAACGATATCATCTGGGATAACAAGATCAACTCTCTGCCGCTGGTAGACGAGCAGGGCAACCTGCAGTATATGGTTTTCCGCAAAGATTATGATTCCCACAAGGAACATGCCAATGAGCTGCTGGATGCCAACAAGAGCTATGTTGTCGGCGCCGGCATCAATACCCGCGACTATGCCGAGCGCGTTCCCGCCCTGGTGGATGCCGGCGTGGATGTGCTCTGCATCGACTCTTCCGAAGGTTACAGCGAATGGCAGTCCCGTACCATCGCCTGGATCCGTGAGCATTACGGCGACAAGGTAAAGGTCGGTGCAGGCAACGTGGTGGACCGCGAGGGCTTCCTGTTCCTGGCAAAAGCCGGTGCAGACTTTGTCAAGATCGGCATTGGCGGCGGCTCCATCTGCATCACCCGCGAAACCAAGGGCATTGGCCGCGGCCAGGCAACCGCCGTTATCGAGGTTGCCAAAGCCCGCGATGAATACTATGAGCAGACCGGCATCTATATCCCTATCTGCTCCGATGGCGGCATTGTGCATGACTACCACATCACCCTGGCATTGGCAATGGGCGCTGACTTTGTTATGCTGGGCCGTTACTTTGCCCGCTTTGATGAATCCCCCACGAACAAGCTGCGCGTTGGCGGCAATTATGTGAAGGAATACTGGGGCGAAGGTTCCAACCGTGCCCGCAACTGGCAGCGCTATGACCTTGGCGGTGCCCAGAAGCTGAGCTTTGAGGAGGGCGTTGATTCTTACGTTCCGTATGCCGGCCCGCTGGCCGATGGCGTGCAGACCACGCTGTACAAGGTGCGTTCCACCATGTGCAACTGTGGTGCGCTGTCCATCCCGGAACTGCAGCAGAAAGCCCGCCTGACGGTCGTTTCTTCCACCTCCATTGTGGAAGGCGGCAGCCATGACGTTATCCTGAAAAACAACCCGAACAATGTTTAAGCTGTTCCGGGTTGGGGCACCACGGCCAGCAGAATTTGCGCTTGCAATCTGATAGGATTTGTGGTATTATAACCAACATGAGATGCAAAGGGGCAGCTACCAATACAGCTGCCCTTTTTTGCACTTTTGCGGGTTCAGGCGGTAACATTGTGCGTTTTAACCGCCTGGGGCCGGGGGCTCAGCCTCAAAACAATCAGGGGCGCGGCAGAATGGCTGCGCCAATTAAGAGAGGGAAAGAATTATGAAAAAAATTGCCTGCGCTGCGCTGAGCACTGCACTGCTGGCCAGCATGCTGGCTGCCTGCGGCAGCTCCGCATCCACCACCCCAGCGGCTTCCTCCGCTGATACATCCTCCGATACCGGGGCATCTTCCACCGAAGCTGCCGCTTCCACCGGGGCTGCAGCAGATGGTTCGCTGCACGTTGCCATGAACACCGATATCCAGACGATGGATGTGCACAAGACCAACAACGACTACATGGTGCCGCTGAATATCTTTGACCGCCTGTTTGAGATCAAAACCAATGCGGACGGCTCCACTGAGCTGGAGAAGAGCCTGGTGGAAGACTACACCGTTTCGGACGACGGCCTGACCTATGATTTCACCCTGCGCAGCGGTGTTACTTTCTCTGACGGCACCCCGCTGACCGCCAACGATGTCAAGTATACCTTTACCCGTATGCTGGCCCTGCCGGACAGCGTGCAGACGGATTATGCCTCTGCCATTGCCGGTGCGGAAGCTGTGATGGATGGCACCGCCACCGACCTGGAAGGCATTCAGGTGATTGATGACACCCACTTTACCGTTACCCTGTCGGATCCGTTTGCCGGTTTCCTGTATGAGCTGGCAACCGCTTCCTGCTCCATCATGAGCGAGAAGAACGTGGAGGAAGCAGGCGATCAGTTTGGTATGGACTGCTCCAAGACCATCGGCTCTGGCCCGTATGTGGTCACCAGCTGGACCCGCGACAGCAGCATTGTGCTGGATGCCAACCCCAACTACTGGGGCGAAAAGCCCAGCGTGCAGCATGTGGAAATTTCCATCGTGCCGGATTCTTCCACCATGAGCATGATGTTCCAGAACGGTGAGCTGGATATCCTGGACTGCGATTACATTGACGCTGCCGTTGTCAACTCTACCTACAAGACCCAGTATGCCGATGATATCGTAACCTCCAACCGTCTGGGCACCACCTACATGGCTCTGAACGAGAATGTGGAGCCGCTGAACGATGTCAAGGTCCGCAAGGCCATCCAGATGGCCATTGACCGCCAGACCATCCTGGATACCGTGTATAACGGCGATGGCAACCTGGTGGACGGCATTTACCCCAAAGGCCTGATCGGCTACACCGAGGACAACGAGGGTTGGCTGAAGTACGACCCCGAACAGGCCAAGAGCCTGCTGGCCGAAGCCGGTTACGCGGATGGCTTTACCATGGAGATTGCTGCCGATAACTCCAGCAGCGATTCCACTCTGCTGGTCATCCAGATCGTGCAGCAGTACCTGCAGCAGATCGGGATTAACGCCGAGATCAAGAGCTATGACCCCGCCAGCTGGCTGGATCTGCGCAAGAGCGGCGATATGGTCAGCTTTGTCAGCTCCTGGACGGCCGACTATAACGACCCGGATAACTTCATTTACACGTTCTTCGGTACCCCCGAAAAGAGCAATGTGCGCAGCCTGAACTACTTTAACACCGACGCTATGAGCCGTGTTGCTGCCGCCCGCGGCATTGTGGACGACACCAAACGCCTGACCGAGTACGCCGCGCTGGAAAAGCAGATCGTGGAAGAGGACGCTGCATGGGTACCCATGTTCAGCCGTTCCCACCTGTTTGTTAAGGGCGACCGGATCGCCTCCTTCACCCCGCACTGGGCCGGTTATAACGATACCCAGTATATCAACGTTACCTTGAAGTAATTTTTGGACAAAAAAAGTTACAAATAATGCAATGCAGGCTGCGACCACAGGTTGCAGCCTGCATTTTTTATGTTATAATTTTAATGCTTGTATATTTTACAGCATAAAAGTGTAAAAATATACAGTCGCTCAAACAGACTGTCCATAAGGTAAAACTGCATTCTGCCTGGCAGGGACCGTAGGGGCGCACATTGTGCGCCCACGAACCTGAAAACTTAGGGCAACACCGCACAATTCCCGCCTTGCGGCTTAAGCACCGCTCCGGCAGCTGCGGCACGGCATCTGCGTTGCCAAAATGCTCGATAAGACATCCAGTATTATCTGCGCTTTTGGCTTGGCATCTGCCGCACCTCGCTCGCCGTATCGGCACTTAGAATTATGCGGTATTGCCTTAGCGCTTTTTATAAAAGCGCTGTGCCGAAGCAACGCCTGCGGGGAAAATGATGTTCACCTGCACAGAGCATGGTTTTAACCGATTGGCAGTTTGGAAACAGCGGCTGTGAGGGACAAAAGGGGAGTGACTCCGTGTGAAAAGCGTGATAAAGCGCATTTTGGGCACCATTCCGGTGCTGATCGGCGTGGTACTGCTCATCTTCATCATGCTGCGCATTGTTCCCGGCAATGCGGCGGCTATGCTGCTGGGTGAACATGTGGACCAGGCCACCATTGACCGCCTGACTGAAGTGATGGGGCTGGATAAGCCGGTGATCGTGCAGTTCTTTGACTATCTGGCCGGGGCGATCCATGGGGACCTGGGCATCAGTTATAAATATAACCGCGCTGTTACCGATATGATCATAGAGGCGTTCCCCTACACGCTGGAACTGGCCCTGCTGGCGGCGCTGTTCGCCTGGGTGCTGGGCCTTGGCACCGGTATTATAGCAGCCATCAGGCAGAACAGCCTTGTGGACCACCTGTTCATGGGCGTTTCGCTGGCTGGCGTTTCCATGCCTATTTTCATGGTGGCGCTGCTGCTGCAATACCTGTTTGCCTTCAAAATCAAGGCATTCCCGCTTACGCTGGATGGTACCTTCCTTTCCATGATTCTGCCCGCCATTGCCCTGGGCTGGAACAGCGCAGGCAGCATTGCCCGTATGACGCGCTCCAGCCTGCTGGAAGTGATGCAGGCGGATTATATTGATACCGCCCGTGCCAAAGGCCTGCGCAAGCAGGCGGTTATTCTGGGCCATGCGCTCAAAAACTCCATGCTGCCGGTCATTACCATGATGGCATTGCAGTTTTCCGGCATGCTGTCCGGCGCAGTTATCACCGAGAGCATTTTTGCCATTCCCGGCATCGGCCGCCTTGCCACCACAGCAATCCAGAACCGTGATATGCCGGTGCTGCAGGGGACCGTGCTGTTTACCACCGTGCTGGTCATTGCAGGCAACCTGATTGCGGACCTGCTGTATTCTGTGCTGGACCCGCGCATCAGAAAGGAGGCATAAGCCATGGCAGACGAAATGTTGAAAAATGCCCAGCCGCAGGAATTGGAAAGCCAGATCGGCGAAGAGGACGGCCTGAAAGAACAGTTGCTGCGCATGTGCCGCCAGAACAAGCTGGCCGCCTTTTCGGCTGTGCTGATTCTGGTTGTCATCCTGATAGCTATTTTTGCTCCCGTTCTGGCCCCCTATGGTGAGGCTGAGCAGGACCTGATCAGCCGTTTGCAGGGCCCCAGCGCTGCCCACTGGTTTGGCACGGATGAACTGGGCCGCGATGTGTTCTCCCGTATTCTGTATGGTTCGCGCCTCTCGCTTACCATCGGTATTCTGCCCAGCATCATCTCGCTGGTGGTGGGCATCTTCTTTGGCCTGCTGGCCGGTTACTTTGGCGGCTGGGTGGATTATGTCATCATGCGCCTGGCGGATATCATGCTGTCCATCCCGTCCCTGCTGCTGGCCATGGTGGTTATGTACACCCTGGGCCAGTCCACCGTCAACCTGTTTATCGCGCTTTCCCTCACCAGCTGGGCCAGTGTGGCCCGCGTGGTGCGCAGCCAGACCCTGAGCCTGAAGGAGAGCGAATATGTTGAGGCTGCCCGTTCGATCGGCGTCAGCAACGGCAAAATCATGCTCAAGCATATCCTGCCCAACTGCATTCCCTCATTGATCGTTCTGTTTACCCTGAATGTTCCCTCTGCCATTCTGTCTGAAAGCTCGCTGAGCTTTTTGGGCATCGGCGCACAGCCCCCGGCAGCATCCTGGGGCCTGATGGTCAACCAGTCCAAGCAGTTTTTGTTCACCCAGCCCTGGCTGGCCCTGGCACCCTGCATTGCCATTATGATCGTGGTGCTGGCGTTCAACTTTTTGGGTGACGGTCTGCGCGATGTGCTGGACCCCTACATGAAGAACCAGTAACGGCGGGGGAGAAGTAAAAGATGGAAAATAATAATAATGTTCTGGAAATCCGCGGCCTGAACTCCTATTTCTTTACCGAAAAAGGCGTGGCCCCGGCGGTGGATGGCCTGGACCTGGATATTCCCAAGGGCAAGATCATCGGCCTGGTGGGGGAGAGCGGCTGCGGAAAAAGCATGACCGCCAAATCCATTATGGGCCTGCTGAAATACCCCGGCCGCGTGGCGGGCGGCAGCATCCGGTTTGAAGATCAGGACCTGACCAGACTTTCGGATAAAGAGCTGCGCAAGATCTGCGGCAATGATATTTCGATGATCTTTCAGGAGCCGATGACCAGCCTGAACCCGGTGCTCAAGGTGGGCCGCCAGGTGCGCGAAACGCTGCTGGTGCATAACCCGACCATGAGCAAGGCGGAAGCCAAGCAGCGCGTGGTGGAAATGTTCCAGCGTGTTGGCATCCCCGAAGCGGAAAAGCGCTATGACTGCTACCCGCACGAGCTTTCCGGCGGCCTGCGCCAGCGCGTGATGATTGCCATGGCCATGGTATGCAAGCCCAAGCTGCTGATTGCCGATGAGCCCACCACCGCACTGGATGTGACAATTGAAGCCCAGATCCTGCGCCTGATGAAGGAGCTGCGGGACGAAACCGGCATGAGCGTGCTGATCATCACCCATAACATGGGCGTTGTGGCGGAAATCTGTGACTATGTGTATGTCATGTACGCAGGCAAGATCATGGAACAGGCCGAAACCTTTGAGCTGTTTGACCATACCATGCACCCCTATACCAAGGGCCTGCTGGATTCCATCCCGCGCATTGGCCAGAATGCCGAGCGGCTGCACACCATCCCCGGTGTGGTGCCCAACCTGCTGCACCTGTCGCAGGGCTGCCCGTTCAGCAACCGCTGCGAATATGCCACCGACCAATGCCGCACGGAAAAAGCGCAGCTGCATCCCGTTGCACCGGATCATCAGGTGCGCTGCTTCCGCTGTGAGGAGGAACATCAATGAGCGAGGTAAAACACGAAGTTCTTTTGCAGGCAAAAGGTATTTATAAAAACTTTGAAACCAGCAAAAAAGACCAGGCCGTCCATGCCCTGACCAATGTGGATCTGACCCTGTACCGCGGCGAAACGCTGGCCCTGGTGGGGGAGAGCGGCTGCGGCAAAAGCACCCTGGGACGCACCCTGATCCGCATGCTGCCCGCAACCAGAGGCAGCGTGACCTTTGAGGGGCAGAACATTACCGCCATGAAGGATAAGGAATTTGCCCCCCTGCGCCGCCGGATGCAGATGGTCTTCCAGGACCCGTATGCCAGCCTTGACCCGCGCATGAAGGTGCGGGATATCATTGCCGAACCGCTGGAAACCTATCATGTATGCAAAACCAAAGCCGAAACCACCCACCGCGTGCTGGAATTGATGCAGGCTGTTGGTGTACCGGCAGAGTTTTTGAACCGTTACCCGCACCAGTTCAGCGGCGGCCAGCGCCAGCGCATCGGCATTGCCCGCGCCATTGCGCTGCAGCCGGACCTGATCGTCTGCGATGAACCGGTCTCCGCATTGGATGTTTCGGTGCAGAGCCAGGTGTTGAACCTGCTCAAGGACCTGCAAAAGCAATACGGCCTGACCTATCTCTTCATCGGGCATGATCTTTCTGTCATCAACTTTATTGCGGACCGCGTCTGCGTAATGTTCCTGGGCCATGTGTGCGAGGTTGCCACCAAGGAAGAGCTCTACAGCCGCCCCATGCACCCCTATACCGCCTTTTTGATGGATGCCATCCCGCAGGCGGATCCACACCGCCGCAACCAGCACCGCCTTGTGCTGATGGGCGAAGTGCCCAGCCCGGTCAACCTGCCGTCCGGCTGCTGCTTCCATACCCGCTGCCCTTACGCAACGGAGCGCTGCCGCACCGAGGTTCCGGAGCTGCGGGAATGGGATGGCCGTATGGTTGCCTGCCACCGCGCGGGCGAAAACTGGGACTGAGATAACACAGTGAGGAAATAACAATGCAGGCAGTAATCAACGTGGCCATAGCGCCGCTTACCACAAACCCGGCCCTCTGGGCGCAGAACCCGCAGCAATCCCGTCTGGCGGATGAGCTTTTGCTGGGCATGCCGGTGGAAATTACCGGCGAAGCCGAACAGCACATGGTACCGGTACGCACCTTTTACGGCTATACCGGCTGGGTAGCACAGGATGCTTTGCTGGCTGGCCCCAAGGCGGAAGAATGGCTGGTTCAGCCGCAGATGGTGGTCATAGCCCGCTGGGCTGATGTGCTGGCGGAACCCCGTGTGCAGGGGGCCTGCGTGGCTGCTGGCCTGCCCTTGGGCGCCCGCGTGGCCGTGCAGGGGGAGCCGGAAGACGGCTGGCAGGCCGTAACGCTGCCGGATGGCCGCACCGGTTACCTGCGTGCGGACGCGCTGGCCCCGCTGTACACCCAGCCCTGCGAGCAGGAACAGGAAAAGCTGCGTGCAGCCATTGCCCAGGCAGCCAAGCGCTACCTTGGCACGCCCTACCGCTGGGGCGGCAAAACCCCGGCGGGCATTGATTGCTCCGGCCTGTGCAGCATGGCATACCTGCTGTGCGGTATTTCCATCTGGCGGGATTCCGAGCTGAAAGAGGGCTACCCCATCCATCCGGCCCATGTTTCGGATATGCGCGTGGGAGATCTGGTGTATTTCCCCGGCCATGTGGCGCTCTATCTTGGCAATGGAGAGTACATTCATTCCACCGCGCGAGCAGGGGATAATGGTGTTGTGATCAACAGCTTTTACCCGGATTCCCCCCTCTACCGCCCTGACCTGCCCAAGCAGATCACCGCAGTAGGCTCCTACTTTGCCCGCCGGGAGGCAACCTGATAAAATTGAAATGAAGAAAAGCGCCTCTCTGTGATAGGAACAGAGGGGCGCTTTGATATATAATAAATGCGGTCAAAAGTGCGGTCAGATAAAAAAACTAGACGATAAAACATACGTTTTAACGTTCAACACTTTGGCGGGAGCTGGTGGATTCGCCAAGCCGCGGTCTAAGCAACAGTCCGCAGGACTGTTGATTGCCGCCTTCGGGCGGCCGACCTGTTCGAACCCTACCAGTTCCAGCACAAAAAAAGACCCGCAACCTCAGTTGCGGATCTCTTTTGGTGGGAGCTGGTGGATTCGAACCACCGAAGCATTAAGCAGCAGATTTACAGT
>OLPL01002035.1_pt1 | contig 11016 bp, 8 predicted proteins | sample 1673211 | NCBI WGS metagenome assembly OLPL01 (sample SAMEA3136766, study PRJEB25190) | human gut metagenome | reverse complement strand
TAGCGCGCACGGCTGGGGGCCGTGAGGTCGCAGGTTCAAATCCTGTTGCCCCGATCGGTAAGAGTGTCGTTTTACGGCACTTTTTTTCTTACGGACAAAGACGTGTGCGGAAGAAAAATGAATTGCGCAGAAAAAACAGGGAGGAAGTTATGGGGAAAGTAACGATACAGAGTATGGCAAAGGAGCTGGGATTGTCCCGGAATACGGTTGCCATGGCATTAAAGGATGATCCGAAGGTAGCTCCGGTGACGCGGGAGAGAGTTCTTCGGATGGCGAAAAGAAATGGCTATCTGGGCGAAAATGTATATGTGGAAGAAGTTCGGGCACCGCAGGAGAAGCATTACAATATTATGGTTCTGCGTACGCGGGATGCCGCTGTTTATTGGGACCGCGTCGTGAGCGGCATCTCTGAGGAGGCGAGCCTCAACAACTGTCAGACGCGCGTTGCGGTCGTGACGGAGCGTGAGGAAGAGAACGGTATTCTGCCGCTCGGACTGGATGAAAATATCGATGCAATCTTCTGCATTAAGATGCTGCCGCCGGAATATATGCAGAAACTGGTAAATCTGGGGTATCGCATTTTTCAGCTTGACCATTACTGCGGTATCGAACAGCGGCCGATGGGCGATATCGTGCGTGTGGACGGTGTGCAGCCGGTGAGTCTTCTGACGTCCCATCTGAGCAGGGCATGATGCGGATCGGTTTCCTAAGTGAGCACAGCAGCACGTATGAGTCGATGCATGACCGGTATGTCGGTTTCCTTGCAGCGATGGAACAGGCGGGCATTCCGCTCGAGGAGGAGCTTGTGCGCCCCAATATGGAGAGCGATCATTTTTATTACCCGGAAAATTTTGACAAGATTGTGGCGAGCTACGATACACTGCCGGAAGCGATTGTCTGCGGCAACGATATGATCGCCAAAAGGCTGACAGAATCCTTCCGGAAAATCGGCGTGCGCGTGCCGGAGGATGTGGCACTGACCGGATTTGATGATGATGAGGACCGGATGCTGTATCCGTTCTTCTCAACCGTTCATGTCGATACGAAGTGGCTTGGCCGCCGTATGGTGCATGAATTTTTATGGCGGGAGGAGCACCCGGAAGCGCCGAAAGAGCGGATTCTCGTTTCGGGGGAGGTTGTGGTGCGCCGTTCCTCGTGCAAGCGCCAGGGATAGAAAGAAATAGAAAAAACAGGAAAAAGTGAACAAAGAAAGAAAGCCAGGGACGCCCCGGCGGACGAGAAGAAAAACCGTCTGCCGGGGCGTTTCCGGCTCCCTTTTTGCAATGATTCAAATTCGTGCATAAATGCCATGTAGAAAAACACTAATTAATAATGCAAAATAATGCATTATATCGCCGGAAGGAAAGGAGAGAGCGAAATGGCACAAGTAAAGACAGTTTCAGGCAAAAAAGAAACCTGGAAAGAAAGATGTGCGAGAACCGCACGCGAAGTTGTAAAAAGACGCTGGTTATTTTTCCTGTTGATTCCGGGAATCATTTTCTTCGCGGTTTTCAAGTATATCCCGATGTACGGCTTGAAAATTGCATTTCAGGATTACAACCAGTACGATCTGTCCAAAAGCCAGTGGGTCGGATTTCGGCAGTTTATGGATCTGTTTTCTAAAAACTCATTCTTACCGGTTCTACGGAACACGATTGTCATCAGTCTTTTAAAACTGATCCTGGGATTCCCGATTCCGGTTATCCTGGCACTGATGATGAATGAGATGAAAAATATGGCATTTAAGAAAGTTTCTCAGACACTGCTTTATCTGCCGCACTTTATCTCCTGGGTTATCCTCTCCGGTATCATCATGACATTACTTGATCCGGACAACGGTATGATCACCAACCTGATCCAGACGATCACCAGACAGCGAAATGCAGAAATGGATGGAGGACCGCTACAACCTGGATATCGATATCATCGCACTGCCGGGCTGGTCGGATGCAACATCCAAAATTTCCCTTCTGATGGGCGATGAGACACAGCGACCGGACATCATCTGGTGGTGGAACATGGAAGCTGACTATACGAAATGGGTAGACGCAGGCCTTCTGGTGGATGTTTCTCCGTATATGAAGAAATACACCAATATGGTTGCCTACTACAACAGCGTAGATCCTGGCGTTATGTTCTACGCATCCGGAGACAACGGAATTTACCGTATCCCGGGCGACGTTGCAGAGCCGGCATGTGAGACTCTGTGGATCCGGAAAGACTGGCTGGACAACTTAGGACTGGCTGTTCCGACTACACTGGATGAGCTCAAGGAAATCCACGGAAAACAGGTAGAGGATTACCAGAAATACCTGGAAGAGTACAACAAATAAAACAACGAAATCATGCGTTAGAGCACTCGCCGGAGCCTCCTTTCCGGCGGGTGTATTTTTACGGAATCCTGCGTTTTGCGCTTGACAGAGATGGAGAAAAATGGTAACATAAGAGCCAAGTTAGGAAAAAGGCAAAGAAGAGGAATACTACATGGAGCTTCCGAATCCAGAAAGCTGTTGGGTGATGCGAAACAGCAGACGAATTCCGTGGAACTGACCTCAGAGCCGCTGCTCCCAAATTTAGAATAAAAAGAGTAGGTGCAGACGGAAACCCACCGTTAGAAGGGCAGGATATGCAGATGTTTCATCCGTATCCGCAGAGTGTACAGAGAAAATCTCTGTAAAACAGGAGTGGTACCGCGTAAGATAGCAAGTCTTTCGTCTCTTGTGTCAGAAGCCGACACAGAAGATGAGAGATTTTTTTATGCTTTCATCCCGAATTTATGTCGGCAGAATAAATTATATTTCACTTTCTGGGAGGAAAAAATCATGATGAATGTAAAGAAATATCAGAAACAGTATTATATGCCGCCGGTTCCGTGCATGGACTGGGCAGAAAAAGACAGCATTGACAAAGCACCGGTATGGTGCAGCGTTGACCTTCGTGACGGAAACCAGGCACTTGTAATTCCGATGAGCCTGGAGCAGAAGGTAGAATTCTTCAAACTCCTCGTCGAGGTTGGTTTCAAAGAGATCGAGGTCGGCTTCCCGGCAGCATCTGAGACCGAGTACGAATTCCTTCGCACCCTGATCGAGCAGGATCTGATCCCGGATGACGTAACCGTTCAGGTTCTGACCCAGGCGAGAGAGCATATCATCCGCAAGACCTTCGAGGCATTAAAGGGCTGCAAGAATGCCATCGTTCACGTTTACAATTCCACTTCCTATGCACAGCGTCAGCAGGTCTTCAAAAAATCGAAAGAAGACATCCTGAAAATCGCCGTTGAGGGAGCAAAGCTTTTAAAAGAGCTGACAGAAGAGGCCGGCGAGAAATACCGCTTCGAGTACAGCCCGGAGAGCTTTACCGGAACCGAGCCGGAATATGCGCTTGAGGTGTGCAACGCCGTTCTCGACGTATGGCAGCCGACTGCAGACCGCAAAGCCATCATCAACCTGCCGAGCACCGTGGAGCTTTCCATGCCGCACGTTTATGCAAGCCAGGTGGAATACATGAGCAAAAACCTGAAATACCGCGATAATGTCGTTCTTTCCCTTCATCCGCACAATGACCGCGGCTGCGGCGTTTCCGATGCAGAGATGGGTATCCTTGCCGGAGCAGACCGTATCGAGGGAACGCTGTTCGGAAACGGCGAGAGAACCGGAAACGTGGATATTATCACGGTCGGCATGAACATGTACATGCAGGGCGTCGATCCGGAGCTTGACTTCTCCGATATGCCGAAACTCTGCCATGCATTTGAATCCTTCACCGGTATGAGCATCAACCCGAGAAGCCCGTACTGCGGATCTCTCGTATTTGCAGCCTTCTCCGGTTCCCATCAGGATGCGATCGCAAAAGGCATGCACTGGATCGAGGAGAAAGCACCGGATACCTGGACCGTTCCGTATCTGCCGATCGATCCGACCGATATCGGAAGAAACTACGATGCAGACGTCATCCGCATCAACAGCCAGTCTGGAAAGGGCGGTGTCGGCTATATTCTGGAGACGAAATACGGCCTGAATCTGCCGGCGAAGATGCGCGAGGCTATGAGCTATACCGCAAAATCCGTTTCCGATCATCTGCATAAAGAGCTGCGTCCGGATGAGATCTTTGAACTCTTTAAAGATACCTTCGAGAACGTAACGACACCGTACAACATCAACGGCGTTCACTTTAAACAGCTCGATGAGGGCAGAATTGAAGCACAGGTTACCTCCAATTACGAGGGCGGTGAGTATGCAACTGTATATGCAGAAGGAAACGGCCGTCTGAATGCTGTCAGCAACGCGCTGAAACAGCAGTACAATCTGCAGTATGATCTGGTCAGCTATACGGAGCACGCGCTGGAGCAGAGCTCAAGTGCACAGGCAATTGCCTACGTCGGCATCAAAAAGCCGGACGGAATCCTTTCCTGGGGCGCAGGCGTAGATCCGGATATCATCCGCGCTTCCATCGACGCGCTGGTAACTGCAATCAACAACCGATAAGAAAAGAGAGAGCATATGCTGTTTAAAAACAAAATTGAATACACCAAAGGAATGTTTGTGGAGATTTACGGCACCGAGATAAAAAAAGTACGTCTGGTACTGCGGATCATTACAGGGATTGCTGTTGTGGCTGCGATCGCTTTTATGATCTACGGTGCAGCAGCGCGGGGATTTATCATGCCGGGAGACTTCTTCAATCTTGGAATCTCCATTCTGATGGCACTTCTGTGTACGTTCCTGCCGAATCTGATGGCACGTTCACAGATGAAAAAATGCAAAAAGAGAGGACTCCTTGGAGAACGTACCCTTCGTTTTACTGAGCAGGTGCTCACAATGACATACGAAAAAGAGGGCAGAAGCACTGATATTCCGCTCGAAGAGCTGACAAAGGTGACGGAGTTTGACAACTTTATCCGCATCACCATCGGAGGCAGAAGCACCTTTCTCGATAAGAAACGCTTTGAAATCGGAGACGCGGCAGCGTTTGTGACCTGGGCGGAAGATAAAATCGCAGAGAATGCGGAAAAAGAGGAAGAGGCACTCGCACTCGAGGAGACAGAAAGGGAAGCTTCGGCGTTAGAAGACGGCGAAGCAAAAACGGAGGAGTCCGACGAAAATTAAATCATACATTCTGACAAAAAATATTTTGGCAGAATGGTGGAAAATGGCTGTGCATTTTTGTGCACAGTCATTTTTTGTATATTTTTGTTGTTTTTTCATACTTCATCCATTATAATAAGAGGAAGCGTACAGGTAAAACTAATCTGAAACGTATCCGGCCGGGAGTCAGAGAGGCTCTGCCGGGAGTCAAAGTGAAGGAGAGAAAGAGCATGGAAGTATTATACAAAAGTACCAGAGGCAATGGAGAAACCGTAACTGCATCCCAGGCAATCTTAAAGGGTCTGTCCGACGACGGCGGATTATTTGTACCGACCTCCATTCCAGCACTGGATGTTCCCATGGAAAAACTTGCGGCTATGAGCTATCAGGAAGTGGCATACGAGGTGATGAGCCGTTTTCTTACCGACTTTACAGAAGATGAACTGAAAAACTGTATTGCAAACGCATACGATGCAAAATTTGACACAGAGGAAATTGCGCCGCTGACAAAAGCAGACGGTGTTTACTATCTGGAGCTGTTCCACGGCGCAACGATCGCGTTCAAGGACATGGCACTTTCCATTCTGCCGCATCTGATGACGACCGCCGCAAAGAAAAACGGCGTGAAAAATGAGATCGTCATCTTAACTGCTACATCGGGAGATACCGGAAAAGCAGCAATGGCAGGCTTTGCAGATGTGCCGGGCACCAGAATTATTGTATTTTACCCGAAGAACGGCGTAAGCCCGATTCAGGAAAAACAGATGGTAACACAGAAGGGCAAAAATACCCACGTTGTTGCCATCCACGGAAACTTCGACGACGCACAGACCGGCGTGAAGAAAATGTTTAACGACAAAGAGCTTGGAAAAGAGCTGGCAGATAAAGGTTTCCAGTTCAGCTCTGCAAACTCGATCAACATCGGAAGACTCGTTCCGCAGGTCGTCTACTACGTATATGCTTACGCAAACCTGGTGAAAAACGGAGAGATTGCAGACGGAGAAAAGATCAATGTAACCGTTCCGACCGGAAACTTCGGAAATATTCTCGCTGCATTCTATGCAAAACAGATGGGACTGCCGATCGCAAAACTGATCTGCGCTTCCAATGAGAACAAAGTTCTGTTTGACTTCTTCCGCACCGGCGTTTACGACAGAAACAGAGACTTTATTCTGACAACATCACCGTCCATGGATATCCTGATCTCCAGCAATCTGGAGCGTCTGATCTACCGCATCGCCGGAAACAGCGAAGCAGCAGACCGCGAGCTGATGCAGAATCTTGCAAAGGACGGAAAATATGAGATCACCGATGCGATGAAAAAAGAGCTGGCAGACTTCTACGGCAATTATGCATCCGAACAGGAGACAGCAGACGCGATTGCAAAACTGTACAGCGATACCGGATATGTGATTGATACCCATACCGCGGTTGCAGCGGCTGTATACGGAAAATACCGCGAGGAAACCTATGACGAAACCAAGACCGTCATCGCATCTACCGCAAGCCCGTATAAATTTACAAGCAGCGTTCTTGCAGCGATTGCACCGGAGTATGACACCCTTCCGGTACTGGAGCAGGTAGACAAGCTGTCTGCACTTGCCAATACCGAGATTCCGCGTGCGATCGAAGAAATCCGTACTGCACCGGTGCTTCATACGACAGAGTGTGATGTAGATCAGATGCCGGAGACTGTTCGGGCGTTTTTGAAATAAGATAAAGCAGGAGCAGAATTTTAAAACAGGCAGAGCACACAGCAGGCTTTGCCTGTTTTTGCAGGGAGAGAAGAATAAATAATGAAAAATAAAGTAATCAGGGGAGTACTGGCGGCAGCCTGCGTGACAACCGCTGTCAGTGCTGCAAACGTATTTGGAGCAGGCACAGAGCAGAGTCTGGTAAATGAGGCTTCTGCTGTTACACAGGAAGAAACAGAAGAAACATCGGAGGCGGAAACCACAGACGAAAATACGCCGGAGATGACAGAAACGGAGACGCCGGATTCGACAGCGGAAAATGCCGCCTCGGATCTTCCGGCGGCAGAAGTACAGAGCGGAAAGCCCGAAGAGACGGCGGTATCCGTGCAGGCTGGAAGCTATTACCCATGGGTGAATGAGAACGGGATCTGGTATTTTAAGGATCCGGATGGTACCATTGTCAAAGGAGCCTGGAGAGAGTACGACAAGAACCGTTACTACCTGAATAATGACGGAAAAATGGCGGTCGGCTGGAAAAAACTTGATGGAGCCTGGTATTATTTCCAAAGCTGGGGCGGTGTTTACCGGGATGCCTTTTACACCGTGAAAAATGTACCGTATTATTCTGATGCGGACGGAAAAATGGCGACCGGCTGGAAACTGATCGATGATGTGTATTATTATTTTGATGATCAGGGCGCGATGTACCGGAATCGTTTTTTTGAGTATGACAAGAATACGTATTATGTTGATGCGGATGGAAAAATGGCATCCGGGTTCGAACAGATTGACGGGATCTGGTATTACTTCCGAAGCTGGGGCGGCATGGCACAAAACACCTTTCTGACGCATAAAAATAATATTTATCATGTTGATACGGATGGAAAGATGACGACCGGCTGGCTGCTGCAGGACGGAACCTGGTATTATTTCCGAAGCTGGGGCGGCATGTACCGCAGCACCTTTTTCAAAGCACCGACAGGAAGTGCACTTTACTATGCCGATGAGAACGGAAAGATGGCTGTCGGAAAAAAACAGATCGACGGTGACTGGTACTATTTCAAGGACTGGGGCGGCATGTATCAGAATGCATTCATCAAAAACGGAACGAGTGTCTGCCATGCGGCTGCAGATGGAAAACTGACCGTCGGCTGGCTGCAGCAGGGCAGTACATATTACTATTTTGATGAAACCGGAGAGCAGTATTTTGACCGCTTTTTTGAATATGACAACAATACATATCGTGTGAATGCAGATGGAAAGATGGTAACCGGCTGGCAGAAAATCAATGGTACGTATTATTATTTCCGGGGCTGGGGCGGCATGTACCGTGGTACCTTTTTCCAGCTTGGCGGTGAAACGTATTATGCCGATGCGGATGGAAAGATGGTAACGGGCTGGCTTTCGAAAGAGAACCAGTGGTATTACTTCCGGGAAAATGGTGCGATGTACCGCAATACCTTCTTTACGCATTTAAACAACAGTTACTATGCCGATGCCAACGGCGTGATGGTGACGGGAGAGAGGACTATCAACGGCGCTTCCTATTACTTTAAAGACTGGGGAGGCATGGCAAAGAACCAGTGGCTCAATGCACAGAAACGGATGGTAAGCGGTGATCCGCAGACGGGCTGGTATTACTTTGGAAGCGACGGAAAGATGGTAAAATCGTATTACGCTCTGCTGAAAAAGAACAGCAGCAACTGGTACTACAGCTTTGACGAAAACGGAGTGTGCATTCTCGGCTCAAGCCAGTATGTGCGTGCAAAGGACAGCGTAAGCGGAAAATATTATACGATGGAGCATCAGTATTACACGGATCCGTCTGTGAGCGACCGTGATTTCTTTGCGGCTATCTGCAGTGCGGAGGCGGGTGTCCAGAGAAAAACAGGTATGACGGCAGTTGCGATGGTCATCCGGAACCGGATGGCGGCACAGAATATTTCGCTCCGCACCGCGATTTATAAACAGCAGCAGTTTGAACCGGCGCGGAACGGAAGTCTGACAAACTATCTGACGGGAATTGCGGAGCAGAGCAGTTCGATTATCAATCAGCTGAAAAATAATGGAGCCTACGGTGCAGTGGATGAATCCCGGTCGATCATGGATGCATATCTGAAGAACGGCACAAAGCGTGTGATCCCGGGCTTTGGCGATACGAGAGATGATTTTGATTATCTATATTTCATGACTCCGAAAGCATTTAAAAATCTGAATATGGATAAAGAAAAATGTGTGACATATACATACACCTATAAATGGACAACTTCCAGCGGAACAGCGCGGGAAGATTCCCATATTTTCTTTGTGAACTGGGTGAAAAAACAGAGCTGATCGGACGTCATATCGAAAGAAGGGGCGAACAAAAGATGACATTACAGGAAACAATCGAACAGATCCATCCGCTTTCGAAAGAGGCGATGGATCGTGCCAAGGCTCACTGGGACGGCATTGCAAAGCCGCTCCACAGCCTCGGAAAGCTGGAGGACGTGCTCATCCAGATTGCCGGAATCACCGGAAAAGAGGAGATTTCGATTGAAAAAAGAGCACTTCTGACGTTCTGTGCGGACAATGGCGTTGTGGAAGAAAACGTGACGCAGAGCGGTCAGGAAGTGACAGCGACAGTTGCGGAAAATTTTCTGCAGGAGAAGGCGACAGCAGCCATTCTCTGCCGCGGCGCGCATGCGGATCTGTTTCCGATTGATATCGGAATGGCGCGCGATACGAAGGTTCCGCGGTATAAAGTTGCGTATGGAACAAAAAATATGGCAAAAGGTCCGGCGATGACAAGGGAAGAGGCCGTTCGTGCGCTTGAAACAGGAATCGCCGTGGCGGAAGAAAAAATTGCGGCGGGCTATCAGCTGATGGCAACCGGTGAGATGGGCATTGGAAATACGACGACGAGCAGTGCAATGGCAGCCGTTTTCCTGAATCAGCCGGTTCCGGAACTGACGGGACGGGGCGCCGGGCTTTCGAGTGAAGGTCTTGCGCGGAAAATTGCAGCGATTGAAAAAGCAATTGCCATCAATCAGCCGGATCCGTCCGATCCCATCGATGTGCTGGCAAAGGTCGGCGGTTTTGACATTGCCGGCATGGCGGGTGTCTTTGCAGGGGCTGCACATGGCGTTCCGGTTGTGATGGACGGCTTTATTTCCTGTGTGGCAGCGCTTCTTGCTGCACGGATTGCACCGTTTGCAAAGGACTATATGATCGCTTCGCACGTATCGAAGGAGCCGGCGGCGCATCTGCTGCTTGCAGAGCTTGGAAAAGAAGCCTTTCTGCACTGCGATATGTGTCTGGGCGAGGGAACGGGCGCCATCATGCTTTTCCCGATTCTGGATCAGGCAAATGCCGTATACCGCGGCATGGCGACATTTGACGAGGCACAGATCGAAACGTATGTGCCGCTGACTTAAAAAAGGCAGGTGAAACGATGATACATCTGGTTACAGGCGGCAGCGGCAGCGGAAAATCGGCGTATGCGGAGCAGTGTATTCTGGATTTTGGCGGAACACGGAGGGTTTATATCGCAACGATGCAGCCGTTCGGTGCGGAAGGGCAGGCGCGTATTGCACGCCACCGGAAGATGCGCGCGGCAAAGCAGTTTTCGACGATTGAGTGTTATACGAATTTAAAAGAAGTGGAGCTGGAACCGGGAAGCGATGTGCTGCTCGAATGTATGTCGAATCTCACGGCAAATGAAATATTTGATCCATCCGGGGCGGGAAAAGCGCGGACGGAGGGGGAAATTCTTGCGGGCGTTTCCCGTCTGGCCCATCAGGCGCGGAATCTGGTTCTGGTGACGAATGAAATTTTTTCGGACGGATACCGATATGAGGAGGAGACGATGGAATACCAGCGGATCCTGGGAAACATTAATGTACGTCTGGCAGAGATGGCGGACTGTGTGACCGAGGTTGTGTATGGGATTCCCGTCAGAATAAAAAAAGAATAAGATGAAAACGATATGGAATAATTTTAAAGTGGCGTTTGCCATGTACTCGAAAATCCCGATGCCGCCGGCAGACTGGGAAAAAGAGAACATGAAATATGCGTTGTGTTTCTTTCCGTGGGTCGGACTGGCTGTCGGTGCAGTTTCGGCGGTGCTTTTCTGGCTGCTGCAGCAGATTGGCGCGGGAAGCATGCTGCGGGCTGCAGTGCTGACGGCAGTTCCGGTTCTGGTGACGGGCGGCATTCACCTCGACGGCTATCTGGATACGATGGATGCGTTAAGTTCC
>OLPL01002034.1_pt1 | contig 11022 bp, 8 predicted proteins | sample 1673211 | NCBI WGS metagenome assembly OLPL01 (sample SAMEA3136766, study PRJEB25190) | human gut metagenome | reverse complement strand
TGCTGACTTCTGTGGCGATGTGGTATCCGGACGCCAACGGCAATCCGCAGCAGATCCCTTCGTTCGGCCGATGGACCGGCGGCAGCGACTACCCCGTGCATCTGTTCACCGAATACATGAAGCAGGCACTGGCCGATACGCCGAACGAAACGTTCCCCGACGCCACCGATAACGGCAAGGTCGGCGGACCGGACGGTACGTGGGGCACCGGCGCGCAGAAGACCTGGACTAGAAAGCAGCAGACCACCGTGACTCCGCGCACCGAGGAGAACACCCAACAGACCACGCCGAATCAGACCGAGGAAACGCAGAATACCGGTCAGGGCGGTGGCGACGGCGGTAATAGTGGCGGTATCCCCGCTAACGGCGACGGTAACGACACCAACGGTGGCAATGGCGGAGGAACCAGTGGCGATAATTCCGGTAATAACGGCGCCAATGGCGATACATCGCAGCAATAGCAGTCGCTGACTGCGATTGCCGTCGCGGTCAGCGAACACGCAAAGGGGGGCTTCCCGGTTATTCCGGGAAGCCCCCTTGGTTTTGCCGCGTGCACACGCGGGCGCACGGTCGTCAACGTCGTTCGTCAGAATGCATGCACATGCTGGGCGAGACGGTCGTATTCGGCGCGCGTCAGCGAGGCGACGCCACCGTGTTTCGTATGCGCGGTGAGGAAGTAATCGTCCGCCTGCAACGGCACCCAGCCCTGATCGAGATCGCGGCTGACCATCGGCCGGTATCCGATCGACGGAATCACGTCCACGAACAAGTACCATTCGTCGTCCGGTCCACCGTTGTTGTGGTGGTTGGCGAACACCGCAGGACCTTCCACGCCGCCGGGGTTGCCGTCCGGCACGTAGCCTGCGCCAATCCGGTCCTGCACCTTGGTCCAGACCGTCCCCGGCTCCCACCAGCGCTTCGCGTCGGTGCGGTCCATCCAGATGCCGGTGCCATGCGCGTTGTCCTTGGTGATGCGGTACGTGCGTACACTGCCGTCCGGCAACGGACGTTGGATCATCGTGGTGTCGATGGCGTCGCCGTGGTTGTCGATGAATACGCCGCCATATTCGAATGTGTCCTGCGTGAAATCGGTGGTGGCGCCCCACAGCACGGTGCAGTAGACGTTCTTGTCGTCGTGAGCCTTGTCCGCATCATTGAACACGGTGCTGGACCAATACATGACGAATGCGCCGCGCCCACCGTGATGGCCTTGCGGATAGTAGTCCGGCACCCAGAGGCATTCGCATGCCCAAGCCATACCAAGCTCCAGATGGGAGCCGTCCGGCTTGCGGGACACGTCGAGCATGCGCGGCTCGCTCCAATGCAGCAGATCGTCGGATTCCCAGATGATGAGATTCGTGCTGGCGCGATGGCTCCACTCGTACCAGCCGCCGTCATCGCCTCCGAACACGCGCAGGTCGGTGGCGATGATATACCACGTGCCGGTGTCGGGATTGCGGATGATATGCGGATCGCGCACGCCTGTGGTACCGAGATGCGAAGCCAGCACAGGCTTTCCATCGTTGAGCGGCACCCAACGGTGCGGATTGTCACCGTCGGATATATCCATGTAAATCTTCTCGGCGTAGCCGTCCGGATCCTCGATGAAGTGGACGAGCAGGTAACCGTAGTCGTCGGTTGTGTCGGTCATGGTCCCACCTTGTGGTTGTGAATGAATGAATTGGATAAGTGAATTGCGTGTTCGATAACGTACCGCGTCAACATGCGCGGATACGAAAAAAGCCGCCGCCACGAGAGCGACAGCTTTCTTCGGGAAGGAGGATTAGCCCTGATGCGTGCGGGCCCATGTGCGGATCGCATCCTGCTGCGCCGCGATGGCCTTGTTGCGGGCCAGATAGATGACCAAGGTGATGGAATACAGTGCAAGACCGATGAGGTCCATCGTGCCCAGGGAGAAGACCACCACGATTGCCAGCCAGATGATCACCCACCGGCTGGTGGTGCCGGGAGCGAGACACCGCATGGACATGATGAAGCTGACGATGCCGATAATCAGCACCAGCAGCGCGTAGATGCCCACCACCGTCGAGGCGTTGTCCACCGCGGAATAGTCCGTTTTCAGCAAACCGTTATGTTCCAGCAGATCGTAGGCTTGGCCTTTGAACCAGCTGGTGAACATGAACAGTGTGATGGACGCCATGATCACGTTGTAGGCGGCGGCGATGGTCATCAGCACTCGTTCCGCCTTGCGAGCCAATGGTGCCGGCGGCTGCATGGTGTTGCCTTGCGGATTCATATCGGTCCTTTCCGTGGTGTGGCCTCATCCGATGTGCGATGCGCAGCTCGGGAAAGATAAAATCACAGGCCCGTCCGTTTGGGGACGGACCTGTGCATTATCTCACTCGGCCGGTATCAGCCCTTGAGGCCGGAGGTGATGTTCAGGGACTGCAGGAAGTACTTCTGCGCGAACAGGAACAGCAGCAGGGTCGGGATGATGGCCATGCAGGTGGCCGCCATCAGGGAGCCCATCTGGTTGTACTGGCCCATCTGGTTGCTCAGCAGCTGCAGACCAGCGGTGACCGGCATCTTGTTGATGTCGTTGAACACCAAGGTCGGCCACAGGAAGTCGTTCCAAGCGCCGGTGAAGCTGAACAGGAAGATGACGATCAGAATCGGGCGGATGGCCGGCAGCATGATGCGGGTGAAGATCTGGAAATCAGTGGCGCCGTCGATTTCGGCCGCCTCGTCCAGTTCCTTCGGGATGCCCTTCATGAAGTTGCGCACCAGGAAGATGTTCGCCACGTTGCCCAGGCCAGGGATGATGCAGGCCCAGTAGGTGTTGACCCAGCCGAGGGAGGCGATGATGCGGTACTGCGGGATCATGTTGACCACGGCAGGGAACATCGAGATGAGCAGCAGGACGAAGAACAGCGTATCGCGGTACTTGAAGTTCAGACGGGAATAGCCGAAGCCTGCGAGCGCGACGATGCACACGGACAGCACTGCGAACACGGTCGAGATAATCAGCGAGTTGCCCAGCCAGTTCAGGACCGGGTAGCTGGCGGATGCCTCGATCAGCGTCATGTAGTTGTCAAGCACCCACTTCGCGGGCAGGAAGTTGAACGCGTTGGAGGTGAATTCGGCCACCGACTTGAACGAAGTCGTCACGGTGTAGATCACCGGAAGCAGCCAGACGACTGCCAGCACGACGAGCACCACATAGACGGCGATCAGCGACGGGGAGACCTTTTTGGTTTTGTTTTCAGGAATTGCCGCGCTTGCGACATTGACTGTGGTTGCAGCGGACATCTTCAGTCCTCCTTATTCATGAAGATCAGCTGGATCGCGGCGATGGCCATCAGGATGATGCCCAGCAGCAATGCCATTGCGGAAGCCATGCCGGCGGCCGCAGGGCCGGCGGGGAACGCGAGGTTCCTGATATCCATCAGCAGCACCTGGGTCTGGTAGTTCGGTCCGCCGTTGGTCAGCATGACCGGCTGGCCCCACACGTTGAAGGCGCCCGTGGTGGTCATGATGGTGGTGTAGAACAACGGCAGCTTGATTTCCGGCAGGGTGATGGAGAAGAAGATCCTGACCGGACCGGCTCCGTCGACCTTCGCGGCTTCGTAGAGGCTCTCGTCCACGCCGGAGAGCGCGGAACGGTAGATGACGAGGTTGCCGCCGATACCGGCCCACAGCACGAGTACGAAGATGGTGATCCATGCGTACGGGTTCTTGCCGAGCCAGTTGATGTCGGTGTGGAAGGTGGTGTTCAGCAGACCGAACTGGGAGTTGAAGACCATACGCCAGACCAGTGCACCGGCGGCGATGGAGATCAAACCTGGGATGTAGAAGATCGCCTGGAACAGACCAGCGCCCTTGAGTCCCTTCTTGCTGAGCGCCACGGCGAGCAGCAGCGGCACGATGATGGTCAGCGGCACGCTGACCAGCACGAAGAGCAGAGTGTGGCCGAGATCACGCCAGAAGATCGAGTAGAAATAGGTGCTGGGGTCGAAGATCTTCGCGAAGTTCTGCAGGCCGACGAACTTCGGCGCACCGACCATGTTCCAGCGGGTGAACGCCAGTCCAATGCCGAAGATAATCGGGATGATGCCGAAGACGGCGAAGATGATGAAGTGCGGAGCGATGTACGGCAGCGCGTGCCAGATGGAGTTCTTGCGCTTCATGGATGATTTTGCGGATCCGATCGTAGATGTCTTGCTCATCACGATTCCTCCTGAATCTCGATTTGGCCCTGGGCCATGAGGTCGAGGGTCTTCAGACCTTCTTCAAGACCAACATTGCCGTAGACGATGTCGTTGTATGTGCCCCAACCAGCGGTCGCATAGCCTCCGTAGAGGTAGTTGGAGGTCTTGATGTAGTCGCGTTCCTTCTTGCTGTTGGTGAAGGACGCCTGGATCAGCTTCTGGTACTTCGGGTTGTTCAGATCGCGGTATGCCGGCGAGATGGAACCGACCTCAGACCAATCCATCCAGTGCTCGTACACGTACTTGACGAAGTCGGCGGCGGCTGCGGATTTCGCCGCGGAGCGGTGCGGATCCTTCAACTGCATCCAGTTGCACTGGTAGAAGAAGTTCACCGGATTGTCGGCGCTGTACTGCAGGGTGTTGGCTTCCGCGATCTTGTCGGCGCCCAAGGTGTTGGACATATTGCCCTGCGCCCACGTGCCAAGCTGCGCGAACACGGCCTTGCCGGAACCGAACGCCTGCTCGCCGTCGACGTCCATCGGGGCGACCACACCGGCGTCGTACGCTTCCTTGAGCTTCTCCATGGGCTTGCGCCACACGTCCTTGGTCAGGTCGTCCATATCGTTCTCAAGCGTGCCGCCCGCGCCGTACAGCAGGGACATGAAGGCCCACGGCAGATTGCCGTAAGTCAGCGCGTAGGTGCCCTTGGGTAGCTTGCCCTTGAGGTCCTTGATCTCGTCGATGGTGACGAATCCGTCGTCGAGGATGTACTGCAGGTTGTACTTCTTGACCAGGTCCTTGTTGTAGTAGATGGCCATCTGGTACAGATACAGCGGAATGCCGTAGGCCTTGCCATTGACGGTGACGCCCTTCCAAGTGGCGGGCAGGAAGCTGCTCTCCTTGAGGTCCGGGGCGACCTTCTGCCAATCGTCCATGGTGTCGAGCAGACCTTGGGACTGCAGAACGGCGGTCTGGAACTGGTCGCCGATGATGATGTCGGGGATGTTCTTGCCGGTCTGCATCACGGAATAGATCTTCGTGGTCAGATCGCCGCCGTTCATCGGCTGGAAAACGACCTTGTAATCGCTCTGGGCGTTGTATTCCTTGACGATGCGCTGCATTGCAGGACCGTCATCGCCCACCAGATTGTTCCAGAAGTAAATGGTCTTGCTTTCACCCGAAGAGGCACCACAGCCTCCGGCGGCAAGCACAAGTCCAAGTGACGCACACACGGCTACGGCAGCCTTGGCAAAGCGCCGCAACCCGGTAAGATGCCTGGATGTAGACATTGTTTCCTTCCTTTTCCTCAACGGACCATCGCTGGACCGCTCCTCGTTGCAATCCGAATGGGAAGAATCCTTTTCGATTGAGCCTCCCTGCTCATTTGCAACGTTGTAATTTTGATTATACAGCTATTTTCATCGTTGTACAAACGGTAACACGCCGACGACAACAGCCAGCTTTATGGATGGGGTTATAGACGGGGTGACCCCTCCGGCCACGCCCCTCAGTGGCCTACGGCCGGAGTTCCCGCAAGCGGGCCACCATCAGCGGGCAACACGTCCGCGGTAGTGGGGGTCCACAGATTATCAGGTTCCGGCACGCCGAAATCCGGACCGTCGGCGGTCCACTTGACCACACCGACGCGCGCGTGGCGATTCGGGTCGAACAGCGGATCGCCCTTAATTTCCGTGTAGTTGCGGCAGTGGTAGATCATCAGATCCTCAGTGCCGTCCTCGGACTTGGTGAACGAATTGTGGCCCGGACCATACTGACCGTTCTCGGCGCAGGTCTTAAACACCGGCACCGGGCTCTTAGTCCAGGAGGCCTTGTCCAGCAGATCGCTGCCGCGCTCGGCGGTCAACAGCCCCACGGCGTACGGAACTCCGGTGCCGGAGGCGGAATACGTGATGTAGATCTTGTTCTCATGGAACAGGAAGGCCGGTCCTTCGTTGACCAGGAAGTCGATGCATTCCCAGTCGTATTCCGGCTTGGTCAGCATGACGGGCTCGCTGCCCAGCGTCCACGGATTGGCCATCTTGGCGATATACAGATTGGAGTTGCCTTCGATGGCGGGATCCTTCTGCGCCCATACCAAGTACTGCACGCCATCGATCACCTCGGTGGTGGCGTCAAGTGCGAAGGAGTCGATCGGGGTGATGATCTGGCCCTTCTCCACCCAGTTGTCGGAAATTGGATCGTCGTCGGTGTTCTCCAGCACGAACATGCGGTGCGTCGGCAGGCCGGATGCTTCGAAATCCGTTGCGGCGCCTGCGAAGTAGATATACCATGCGCCATTGATGCGGTGTAGTTCGGGGGCCCAGATGTAGATGCTTGCCGGGCCGGATTCGTGCTTGCGCCACACCACCGTCTCCGGAGCCTTCTGCAGATCGTTGATGCTCGACGCGTGCCGGATGGCGATGCAGTTGTATTCCGGATCGGAGGCGGTGAAATAATACTCGCCGTCAACCTTGAGCACCCAGGGGTCTGCGCGCTGAAGCACGATCGGATTGTTGTAAACAACCATGTTTAGTCCTTCTCAATCCGTTGTTCCAGTATTTACAACGTTGAATATATCATTCTTACATCGTTGTAACAACTTGGGCGCGTCATTGTCAGAAGATGCTTGGATGCGGTGCCGCCGCCGGGCATGGGCGTCCATCGTTTGCGCCATTCATGCCAATGTCGGTGCCGCCGTCGGTCATGGGTGCTCGACACACTCAAGGCCGTTCGGCCAAGCTTACGGCCGAGCGCCCATGCCCGGCGGCGGCACCTTGGGGGAAGAGCCGACTCAATGGGTACGCACGCTGGGAGAAACTTGCCGGAAGGCAAGCGAAAGCTCAGAGGACGAGGGAATCGATGGGGAGTTTGGTGGATTGGCGCACGACCAGCGATGATGCGACCTTGCGGAAGACCTTCTCCCCCGGCTTGTCGACATTCGGGTCACGGCCGTCGATGCGTTCCTTGAGCACCTTCACCGACAGACGGGCGACCGCCTCAAGTCCCGGCGCGATCGACGTCAAAGCAGGCGACAGGTACTGCGAATCGTCGGAATTATCGAAGCCGACCACGGAAATATCATCGGGAATGCGCAGGCCACGCATCTGAATGGCATGCATCACGCCGGAAGCCAGCATGTCGTTCAATGCGACGACGCCATCGACCTCGACGCCGGAATCCAGCAACGTGTTCATGGCCCTCACACCGTCGCTACGATGCCACATGCCCGATTCGACGACCAGCCGATCGTCGAATTCGACGCCGGCCTCCTCCAGAGCCTCAAGATACCCCTGATAGCGCAGCGCGGCGGAACCGACTTTCTCCCCCGGATGAACGCCGACCACGGCCACGCGGCGGCAACCGGTCGTCAGCAGATACTGCGTGGCCCGCTTCGCGCCTTCCACGTTCTCGGTGGCGATGTGATCCACCTGGTCGGTGAAGATGCGTTCGCCAACCAGCACAAGCGGATAATCGACCTTCAGCCGCTCGACGTCATCCTGTCCAAGCTCCAATGGGCTGTAGATCAGGCCGTCGATCATCGTCTGCTGGGACCCGTGCAGCGCTTCCAACTCGCCATCGCGCGAATATTGCGTCGGCTCCACGATCACGCGCAGACCGACTTTCTTCGCTTCTTCGATGACCAGCGATGACAGCTGCGCGAAATACGGCATCTGCAGATCGGGAATGGCCAAGCCGATGATGCCGGTCTGCCCTCGGCGCAGGTTGCGCGCCGATACGTTCACCGTGTATCCCAGTTCCACGATGGCTTTGTTGACCTTGTCGCGCGTGGCCTGCGAGACGAATTCGTAGTCGTTGACCACGTTGGAAACGGTTTTGATCGACACTCCGGCCGCCTTGGCCACCTCACGCATGGTCACGACATGCTCGCCGTTTCCCCCCGTTCGCTTCGGCATATATACCCCTTTTGTCATTCAGCGGACTCAGTCGGCATCGAAGAAACCAACCTCCATCGTTACACCAGCATAGTCGGGGTCGAGTTCCTCCGCCGTTTGCATATCCAGGATGGGCATGCCCTCCTTGGACCAGTGCACGCGGCGCACCTGGGCGTCGCGGCCACCATAGCGGCCGTGCTCGTATTCGGCGTTGTGGAACACGTAGATGAGGTTGCCGTCCTCGTCATGCGACCACATGCCGTGGCCGGTGCCGAGCTGCCAACGCCCGTTGTACATGCCGGACTTCTGCAGCGGATAATCGAGCTTCGTCCATACGCTGGCGTCGGTGAGATCGGCCCCCTGTCCGGCCGGGGCGGTGACCAGGCCGGTCGTGTAGTCGATGCCGACCAGCGAGCCCGAGTAGATCAGGAAAATCGTTCCGTCATGCACGATGGCGTTCGGTCCTTCGGCGATCATGTTGTCCCATGCGAATTCCGGCACGACGATCTGCTTCGGCTTGCTGGTGAGCCTCGCCGGACGAGCCGGGTCAAAGCTGGCGATCCAGATGCTGCCGACCTGCTGCCATGCGTAGTACCAGCGGCCCGAATCGCACAACACGGTCATGTCAAGCGAAATGCGCTGGATCGGATTGAGCGTCTCGCCATCCGGGTCGAGGATAGGCTCGGGCACCGTCCAGTTCTCCGGCTCGCGCGGATCAAAATCCGTGCCGTCGGAATGCTGCTTGAGCTGCATGATGTGGCAGCTGCCGGTCCACATGTCCGGTTTGCCGGCACGATCGTTGGGGGTGCCGTCGGGATTGACGCGCGGCCCATCGAAGCAGGGCATGAACAGGACCGACAGCTTGCCGCCGATCACATGCAGTTCCGGCGCCCAGAAGCAGCCGGTCATCGGACGATCTTCGCTATTGAGATCGCCGCATGCGAGCAGATCGATCTCCTTGGCCCGTCCACCCGCGGCGTCGGAAAGCGCTTCGATGGAGTCGGCGATGCGCAGCGGCATATGGGTTCTACCGTCGTTCGGATCCACGCAATTGCCGTCGGTGTCATCGGTGGCGATGAACATGAACATCGGCTTGCCATTGAAATCCCACGCGAACACCGATGGATCGGCGCGCTCCACCGCGAACGGCACCGGATAGACGCTCTGGCGGATCACACCTTCGACGGTACGGGTCTGGCCGGCCTTGAACGTTCCCTCGGAGGCCTCCTGGCCGATGGCCTCAAGCTGGGCCATGTTCCAATCCACCGCGCGCGTGGCCTGCGAACCGTCGCTGTATGACAGTTCCGCACGGGTTGCGGCCAAGGCCAGAACCGCATTCCGGGCATCCTCACCATGCAGGCCCGCATCGATTCGCTGGGCGGGCACGGACGTTCCGGTATTGCGGATGCGGCCGAAGCGCTCGATCAGGCGCTCGGCCTCCGGCTCACTGATGGCGATGCTGTTGCCGACGACGGCGTTCGGAATGCCGCAATCCCCGGTCTGACGCAACGGCTGCGACGACGCCGATTCCACGACATCAAGCGGCCTGCCCGAACCGGCGGCGGCTACGATATCGGCCGTCCGCGCGGTGCGTGCCTTGCCATCGTCACCGGTCCAGGAGACGACGTAGCACGCGTCCGCGGCGTCGAAAGAGACGGACGGGCGATTGACCCCACCGGTGGTGCGCAACAGCACCAGCCCCCGCTGGTCGAACGCCGTCAGATCATCGCTGATGGCGAGCAGGAATGCCGACCGTTCGGAACCGTCCGGTTCACCGCCGCGGGCGGTACGGGTCGCGGCGATGGCGAATCGTCCGTCCGCGAGACGGAACAGGAACGGGTTCTTGAGTGATTTCAGCGTGATATCCATACCGGGCATGACCACGCCATGGGCGACGGCGTCGGTGGCGGGGCGAGGCGCGTCGAACGGGTCGGCGGCGAAGCGCGCCGCGGCCGTGCACGCACGGCGGGACTCCGCGGTCGCAGCGGCGATCGGTACACCGGCCGCGAAGAAGATGCCATAGTTTTCGTTCAGCGGCTGCCACTCGGCGTCATCGCCGGAACGTAGCGCCAAATGCATGCTGTAGGCGATGTCCTCGTTGTTCGCCTCTTCGCGTCCGGTGGCTTCGCGTGTATAACACAGCAGGGAATAATTGGCCGACATGGAAGATCCTTCAGTAAGCAGATACAGGTTTTATAACGATGTACTATACCGTGTTTTACATCGTTGTACAACTTGGTGTGGCGGCCTTGTGACACCCTTCATCCGCGGAGGGGGAAGCGTCACGGAACGCGCTCGTCATACTTGTGAGCGGGCGCATCGCATGGCACATGACAACGACGAGGGGCTTCCCGGTTACCCAGAAAGCCCCTCGAATCATATCCGGCGCGTTTGCTCAACGCGTCCGTGCAATCAGTGCAATCAGCGCTCGGAACGGTTGATGGCCGAGATGATGGCCTTCAGCGAGCTGGTGACGATGGAGGTATCGATGCCGACGCCCCACACGATGCTCGTGTTGTCTTCCTCGCCGATCTGGCATTCCACATAGGAAGCGGCCATGGCATCGGTGCCGACGGACATGGTGTGCTCCACGTAATCCATCACCGAAGCCTCGATGCCAAAGTTGCTCACGGCGTTGAGGAAGGCGGCGATCGGACCGTTGCCGATGCCGGAGACCTCACGCTCCACCGGCTCGTCGACACCAACGTTCACGCCGCGGTCGAGAATCCTGGCCTTGAGCACGGTGTCGGAACCATCCTCGCCGGAGGAGACGGACACCTTCAGCAGCTTCAGACGGCCCCACTGCTCGAGGGTCTCGTCCTTGCTGTCTCCGACCACGACACCAGCCGCGGTGGCGCCGGATTCCTCGACCGGCAGGTACTCGTCCTTGAACAGACGCCAGATGTCCTCGTCCTTGACTTCCTTCTTGGTCGTGTCAGCGTAGTTCTGCACGATCTTGT
>OLPL01002033.1_pt1 | contig 11023 bp, 10 predicted proteins | sample 1673211 | NCBI WGS metagenome assembly OLPL01 (sample SAMEA3136766, study PRJEB25190) | human gut metagenome | reverse complement strand
TAATACCATATACTTCCTCCAAAAGTCAGCAGTTTCTTGCATTGTATGCCAAGCTCACGGAATTGCAGAATACACTCGCACTGTTTCGTGGCGCGCAGAATGACGTGCAGATCTGCAGCATGAAAGAAAAAACAGATCCTTTGGAGATGCTGGAGGATATTCGACAATTCAGTTACGGAAAAAGCCGTCAACAGCTTAACCAGATCAAAGATATGCTTGTAATGCTGCAATTATTAAAAACGATCAGTGAGTAAAAAGAATTCATATAAGAAATAAAAGATTCCTGATATTTATAGAAAGGTAAAAATATGGCCGAAAACAGAAATGAAGACTGGAAGAAGGATCCAAAACTTGAAGATATTGATGCCGCAAAACTGGATATGCTTCAGAAACTCGCAGAAAAAGGAAGCGGAAAATCCGCTTCCGATATGCTTCCTTTTCTTATGAGTGCCGCTGCCTCCGGTAAGAAGAATGGACTCAATTTTTCACAAAATGAAATCTCTGCCGTTCTCGAAGTGATGAAGACCGGAAAATCTCCGCAGGAAATAGCCAAAATTGACAAAATCGTTAACCTTATGCGAATGATCCGCTGACAGATTTTATCATTGTATTTTTGATTGTATTACTCCTGCATGGAGAGAACAGATTTGTTCTGCCAGATATATGTGACCAGTGAAATAATGGTCAGTGCAAGTGACAGCCAGATAAAGATCTGTTCCAGTATAACGAAGATTCCGCCAAAGTGAAGAATCAGTAAAATGATCATGATCATCTGGGAGACAGTTTTGAACTTGCCCCAGTAGTTTGCTGCAATTACAATGCCGTTTTCGGCTGCAATCAGACGGAATCCGCTGATGATAAATTCACGGCCGATAATGATGATTACAAACCATGCCGGCAGGCGGTTAAGTTCGATCATGCAGATCATCGCAGAGCAAACAAGAAGTTTGTCAGCGAGTGGGTCCATAAATTTACCAAAGTTTGTAACAAGATTATTTTTGCGGGCCAGATATCCATCAAACCAGTCGGTAACACTGGCAACTACAAATAAAGCAAGTGAGATATAACGGTTTGCATCACCGCCCCATCCGGTAAGAAGAAAAACAACAAGGAACGGAACGATAATCATTCTGGCAACTGTAAGTTTATTTGGTGTATTCATCAGTCAACTCTCCTATCAAATCATATTCCAAAGCGCCTGTAACGGTTACTTTTGCAAAATCACCGGTAACAAGCAATTCTCCTGTCTGTACAAAGATATATCCGTCTACTTTCGGTGCATCTCCGTAGGTGCGGCCAATATAAGCACTTTCACCGGAAACCTTTCCTTCAATCATGACCAGGACTTCCTGTCCGATACGGTCATTTCCTTTATCAAGGGAAATTTCCTGCTGAAGCTCCATGATCTCATCGCGGCGTGCTTCTTTTACTTCTTCAGGGATCTGACCTTCCATAGTCTCGGCAGGTGTGCCTTCCTCCGGGGAGTACGTAAATACACCCAGACGATCAAATTCCATCTCATCAACAAATTCCATAAGTTCCTGATGATCTTCTTCTGTCTCACCCGGGAACCCGGTGATCAGGGACGTGCGGAGTACAATGTCCGGAATTTCACAGCGAAGTTTGGTGATGATATCAATCAGCTGCTGTTTGGATGTGCGGCGTCCCATGCGACGAAGAATTTTATCACTTGCATGCTGAATCGGAAGATCCAGATAATGACAGATCTTAGGTTCTTCTTTCATAACCTGGATCAGCTCGTCGTAAATCTCTTCCGGATAGCAGTAAAGCACACGGATCCAGCGGATTCCCCTGATCTGACAGAGCTTCTTAAGAAGAAGATGCAGAGTTTTTTTGCCGTAAAGATCCGTACCGTATACAGTGGTTTCCTGTGCGACCAGGATCAGTTCCTTAACACCCTGCGATGCCATATACTCGGCCTGTTTCAGAAGGCGTTCTTCCGGCACGCTGCGAAATTTACCACGGAGAGATGGAATGATACAGTAAGTACAGTGCTTATCACAGCCTTCTGCAATCTTCATATAAGCATAATGTCCACCGGTTGTCACCAGACGCTTTGTATCGACAAGCGGAAGTGCATTCACATTTTCAAGTTCCACATGTCCGGCACCCGCCAGTGCTTCTTCCACTGCTTCTACAATCTTATCATAGGCTGTTGTTCCAAGAACCGCATCAACTTCCGGAATCTCATCAATGATCTCCTGACGATATCTCTGTGCCAGGCATCCGGTTACGATCAGTGCTTTCAGTCGCCCTTCCGTCTTATATTCTGCCATCTCCAGAATCGTCTGTATACTCTCTTCTTTTGCATCGTGCACAAAACAGCATGTGTTGATCACAATGATATCTGCCTGTGTCTCATCATCTACAATCTGATATCCTTTTGCATCCAGGAGGCCCAGCATAACCTCAGAATCTACCAGATTCTTATCACAGCCCAGTGAGATAAATAATATATTCATTCTTACGTCTCCTCTTACTCTTTTATCAGAATTTATCCTTCTATCAGAAGAAAGGCAGATACCATCTGGCATCTGCCTTACATACATTACCTGTCAGACTCTATTCTTCCTCGTCTTCTGCTGCAATTGTAATCTTCGCCTGATTCAGCTCGTCAATTGCGATAGAAAGTGGCTTCTCTCCCGGCTTTGTATCTACTAACGGCATAGAACCATCGATGATCTCTCTGGCTCTTTTTGCTGTTGCCATAACGATAGAGTATCGGCTGTTGACAACCTTTGTCTCGCCTTCCTCGACGTCTTTGTTTACCACTTTCATTAAATCTGTGTAAGATGGGTGTAACATACACTATTCTCCTTTCAACTCTTCTTTCATATGTTCAATAAATGTGTGATTTCTGAAACTTCTTCTATGCTCTCCCTGAATGATCTCATGCATCTGCTGCACGCATTCCTGAAGATCGTCATTGATGATCAGATAATCGTATGCATCCATGCCTTCCGCTTCCTGTGCGGCTCTGCTTAAACGACTCTCGATCACATCCTGTGTCTCCGTGCCACGTCCTTCCAGACGTCTGCGAAGCTCTGCTGCACTCGGCGGAGTTACGAACAGTAATAATGTCTCCGGGAACTTTTCTTTCACTTTTAATGCACCCTGGATTTCTATCTCAAGAATCACATCTTTCCCTGCTTCTAACTGTTCTTCCACGTATGCACGCGGTGTACCATAGTAATTCTCCACGTATTTAGCATACTCTATCAGTTCATCTTTCGCAATCATTTTTTCAAATTCTTCGATCTCATGGAAGAAATATTCCCGTCCGTCTACCTCTCCAGGTCTCGGAGTTCTCGTCGTTGCTGATACAGATAAAGCATAATTATCATACTGCTTCAGCAGTTCTTTCATTAAAGTTCCTTTACCGGAGCCGGAAAATCCGGAAACAACAATGAGTATTCCTCTCTCTTTCATTTGCTCTTCCTCACACTTCTTATTCGATATTCTGAATCTGTTCTCTGACTTTTTCAATCTCTGTCTTCAGTTCGATTCCGATATTGGAAATCTCCAGATCATTCGCCTTTGACAGGATTGTATTCGCTTCCCTGTTCATCTCCTGCGCAATGAAATCCAGCTTACGTCCGATTCCACTGTCTTCTGATTCCAGAGTCTCTTTCATATGTACAACATGACTTCTCAAGCGTACCACTTCTTCATCGGTACAAATCTTATCTGCGAAGATCACAACTTCTGCTGCGATCCTGCTCTCCTCAATCTGTGTATCTTCGAGAAGTTCTTTTACTTTATTTTCCAACTTCTCACGATACTCCGCAATAATCTTCGGGGAACGCTCTTCAATCTGTTCAACCAGTGTCAGCAGATGATCCAGTTTTTCGATCAGATCTTTCTTAAGATTCTCTCCCTCCAGCGTTCTCGTCTCAACAAACTGCTTCACAGCACCGTCCAGTGCCTTCTTAAGTCCCTTCCACAGTTCCTCTTCGTCAACAGCCTGCTCTTCCATCGTAATGACTTCCGGATAACGTGAAAGCGCAGATACACGGATGTCATTCTCCAGTGAGAATTTCTCTTCCATCTGTTTAAAATAAGACAGATACTCAGTTGCCAGTGCCTCATTATATTTCAATACAACCTGTCCCTCTGAAGAATCCTCATAAGTGATAAATATATCGACTTTTCCTCTGTGTACACTTTTTTTTAAATGATTACGGATAGATGTCTCGAAAAAATTTAATTTCTTCGGCATACGGATATTGGCATCCAGATATCGATGGTTCACGCTTTTCATCTCAACTGTAAATTTACGTTCTCCGTCGGTCACTTCACAACGTCCGAATCCCGTCATACTCTTTATCATAATAGAAACCTCGTTCCTGTTTTATTAACGCTCTACATATTACAGACCGTTTTCCATCGTCCATTATAAGCCATTTGGAAAACAGAGTCAACTATGATATACTATACAAATGAGCCCGAAATCAGACAGAAAGGAGCTATTTTTATGGCATTTGACGGAACAACTGTTGCAGCAGTTACAAAAGAACTTACCGAGCAGCTCTCCGGCGGGCGGATTGCCAAGATCGCACAGCCGGAAACCGATGAGCTTCTCTTTACAATAAAGACACCACAAGGGCAAAAGCGCCTATATATCTCAGCCAGTGCATCTTTACCGCTTATTTATCTGACAAATGTAAATAAGCCAAGTCCGATGAATGCGCCGAATTTCTGCATGCTTCTGCGCAAACATATCGGAAACGGACGCATTACCAGGATCACACAACCGGGACTGGAACGGATTATACAGATCCAGATCGAGCATCTGGACGATTTAGGTGATCTCTGCCAGAAGACACTGGTTGTTGAGATTATGGGCAAACACAGCAATATTATTTTCTGCGATGCAGACGGACGGATCATCGACAGTATCAAGCACATCTCCGCACAGATGAGTTCTGTACGTGAAGTATTGCCGGGCAGACCGTATTTTATTCCGGATACAATGGGTAAAAAAAACCCTCTGACGGTAGATGCTGATACTTTTATTTTCACATTAAAAGAAAAACCATGCCCGCTGGGCAAAGCGATCTATACAAGTTTCACAGGTATCAGCCCGGTAATCGCAGAAGACATCTGTTTTCTTGCCGGCATGGATTCCGGTATAACGCCAAAAGAATACGAAGACGATCTTCTGTTCCATCTGTATCGTCAGTTTTCTTATTATATAGAAGATGTAAAAGCAGGGAATTTTCACCCGGTCATCTACACAGATGGTGAGACGCCAAAAGAATTTTCTGCACTTCTGTTATCACATTTTGATACTTTTACAAAGCAGGAATACGATTCAATCAGCGAAGTACTCCATACTTACTACGCAACAAAGAACACGCTGACAAGAATCCGACAGAAAAGTGCAGACCTGCGTCACGTTGTCCAGACTGCATTAGAACGTGCACGTAAGAAATACGACCTGCAGAAAAAGCAGTTAAAAGATACTGAAAACCGGGAAAAATACAAAGTTTACGGAGAACTGATCAATACCTATGGATACAATCTTGCACCGGGTACAAAAGAACTGACAGCACTTAACTATTACACCGGCAAAGAGATCACTATTCCGCTTGATCCGGTCAAAACACCACAGGAGAATTCCCAGAAGTATTTTGCACGTTATAATAAGCAGAAACGTACTTTTGAAGCACTGTCAAAACTTCTCACAGAAACTGGTGACGATATCCACTATCTGGAATCGATTAGCAACGCTCTGGATATTGCCCGAAGCGAAGCAGATCTGGCACAAATTAAGGAAGAACTGATTGAAAGCGGTTATGTCCGCCGGAAGTATACGAAAAAGAAAGTGAAATTAAAAAACAAACCAATGCACTATATCTCTTCCGATGGTTATCACATCTACGTCGGCAAAAACAATCTGCAGAACGATGAACTGACCTTCTCTTTCGCAAATGGCGGTGACTGGTGGTTCCACGCAAAAGGTGCTCCGGGTTCCCATGTCATCGTCAAAACGAATGGGGATGAACTTCCGGATCGTACTTTTGAAGAAGCCGGAAGACTTGCTGCATACTATTCCAAGAGCCGTGGCAGCGATAAAGTTGAGATTGATTATGTAGAGAAAAAACATGTAAAAAAACCAAATGGAGCCAGACCGGGATTTGTAGTTTATTACACCAACTACTCTCTCATGATCGACTCTGATATCAGCAATATAAAAGCCGTGCAGGATTAATCCCCGCACGACTTTTTCTGTCATATCTCCCATAATGTTTTCTATATTATTCCGTCCTGTGTGAAAAAACTCATATCTTCTTTTTCTTCATATATAAAACTCCCGTTATATCAGCAAGAAACCATCCGATTATAATTGCCCACCAGATCATCCGCACTCCCAGTAATGGTGCCAGTGTATACGCAAGCAACACCCGTGTTCCAAGAGAAATCACAGTCAGCACAACCGACATTTCCGGTTTCCCAGTTCCACGGTAATAAGCATACAGAAGAAACAGAAGTCCGATTCCACAGTAAAATGCGCCTTCAATCCGCAAATACTGTACACCAATCTGCAATACTTTCACTTCGGTTGCTTTCACAAAGATCAGCATCAGCGGTCTTGCAAACAAAAAGATCAGCACAGATACAATTCCACAGAAAATAAGAGATGTTTTCACTGCTGCCCGCACGCCTTCTTTCACTCGTTTTTCATCTTTTGCGCCATAATTCTGCGATGTAAAGATAGAGAACGAATTGCTGAACTCCTGTGCCGGCATGTAGGCAAAGGAATCAATCTTCACTGCTGCTGCATAAGCTGCCATTACCGCAGTTCCAAAACTGTTGATCAGTCCCTGGATCATCAGGATACCGAAATTCATCACCGACTGCTGCACACTTGCGGCTAGCGAAAACCGTACCACTTCCGGCAGTACTTCTTTTGAACATGCCTCCTTCAATGAAATGCCATTTCCTATGAAGCGTAGCTCCGGCTCCTTCTTCCAAAGATAGTAGCCGATTCCGACTCCCGATATGATCTGCGCGATCACGGTCGCCCACGCAGCTCCTCCAACTCCCATTTTCCATTTCACAACAAACAAAAGATCAAGAATAATATTCAGCACAGATGCGATTGCCAGAAAGAGAAGCGGCGTTACCGAATCTCCAACTGCTCTCAGCAAATACGAAAAAAAATTATACAAAAATACAAAAAAAATCCCCCAGAAGATCACCCATACATATTCTTTCATATATGAATAGATATCTTCCGGTATATGCAGCAGCTTAAGAATCAGATCCATTCCGGCAAATACAGCAATATTTACAACCACAGAAATGATTCCGATAAAGAGAAAAGACGCAAGAATCGATTCCTGCATCTTTCTTTTATCTCCTTTTCCATAGTAAAAGGAAAAAACGCTGCCGCTCCCCATACACAGTCCGATCAAGACAGATGTCAGAAATGTCATAAGCGTATATGCCGCCCCGACTGCCGCCAGCGCTCCCGCTCCCAGAAATTGTCCGACTACCCATGTATCCGCAATGTTGTAACATTGTTGCAGAAGATTTCCGACAATCATCGGTCCTGCAAATACAAGCATCGTTCTTTGTACATTTCCATGTGTCAGATCTTTTTGCATGTTATCTTGTCCCCAGGAGATAGTCAATAAACTGCTGTGCTGTCCGTCCGGATAAGCCGCCGTGGCTTAATTCCCACTTATTTGCTTCCAGAAGCAGTTCATCTTCCGGCATATCTATGCCATTCTTTTCTGCAAGAGCAAGTACGATCTCCTGAAATTCCTTCTTCGCCGGTTTTCCAAAGTAAATCGTAACGCCAAAACGGGCAACCAGCGATAATTTTTCCTGCACGGTATCATTTGTATGAAGCTCTTCGTCTCTGTCTTCTTTGTCCTTGAATGTTTCGCGGATCAGATGTCTGCGGTTCGATGTTGCATAGATCAGAATATTATCCGGTTTCTTCTCCAGACCGCCTTCAATGACCGCTTTCAGATATTTGTACTCAATTTCAAATTCTTCAAAAGAAAGATCATCCATGTAAATGATAAATTTATAATTCCGGTTTTTGATCTGTGCGATCACGTCATTCAGGTCCTGGAACTGATGCTTGTACACTTCGATCATACGCAGTCCCTGATCATAATACTGATTCAGGATTGCCTTGATGGATGTGGATTTACCGGTTCCTGCATCTCCGAATAACAAACAGTTATTTGCACGTTTTCCTTCTACGAATGCCTTCGTATTATCAATCAGCTTCTTCTTTGCAATCTCATATCCAACCAGATCATCCAGATGTACATGTGCAATCTTGGTGATCGGCACGATCTGTGCACTCTCATCTGTATGCTCAATCCGGAATGCTTTGTGAAGTCCCAGTTTTCCAACGCCGAATTCCTTATAAAATCCTGTTATTTTTTCTTTGAAGTCCTGTGCGTCTTCTGCTTCTGCGAGGCTCTTTGCCAGATCACAGATACGGTCACGGATACGCTTGTTAAATACATTACCGTGACTGCTGTCTCCTGCATATTCTTTGATCATGGATATGCAATCCACGCCAAATGCCTCTTCCATCTTTCTAAAATCATAATCAAATAATTCTTTGAATATCTCAAAATCATGCAGCGCAACCTGGTTCAGACTTCCATCGATTGCTCCTGTAATCTCACAGGAAGTACTGTATGCATTTTCATGGCTTGCCAGAAGATATGTAAGATATGTATGCCACAGATTTCCTTCAAATCCATGACTCGCTGACAGTTCTAAAATGTCATTCATCTGCTCAAACAGCAGACCTTTCATATCTTCTGTATTATAATAATCGTTATCATAGTTTTCCATCAGGAACGTCATATCCGTCAGGATCTGACCGTCTTCCATATGTTTGTAAAGCATTAATTCTTTTGTTCTCATCTTCTTGCTCCTTGCTTATCTCCTGTCACTTACACTTTTATTCGCTCTTACAATCCTGTACATCGCAAAAATTATATATACTGAATCTAATAATTTCCAAGAATCCTCATATTGCGGCTTTCCTCTCTCAGTCCGCGGATTGCATTTTTCACAGCCGGATCTGCCATATTTCCTTCAAAATCAATAAAGAAACGATACTCCCAGTTTTTTCCCTCAATCGGACGGGATTCAATCCGTGTCATATTCAGATCATTGTAAATGAAATGCGACAGTAGTCTGTACAGCGAACCGCTCTCATGTGGCAGTTCCAGGCAGATGCTGATCTTCCGTGCGTGCTTTAAAAATACTTTCTGGTTTGTAACCACAATAAAGCGTGTACAGTTTGTCTGATCATCATTGATATTCTCTTCTAATATTTCTAATCCGTGTACCTCTGCCGCATAAGCACTGCATACAGCTGCCTGTGCCTGATCTTTGTCATCCCGTATCTTACGCGCCGCAATCGCTGTATTCGCCACACTGATCTGCTGCCAGTCGCTGTGGTCATCCAGAAAATGTGATGCCTGCATCAACGCAACGCCTTTGGAATACACACGCTCAATATCTGTAAGTTTTGCTCCCGGAACTCCGGACAGTGTATGAATGATCGGAATGATTGTCTCACCTACGATATAATTTTCAAACTCAACAAGCAGATCGTACATCTCATCTACGGAGCCGGCTGTTGAATTCTCAATTGGCAGCACGGCATAATCTGCTGCCCCATCTTCGATCGCTTCCATTGCTTCACGGAATGTCCGCACATAAAAACTATTGCAATTTTCACCAAAATAATCTTTTGTAGCTGCCTGACTGTATGCACCTTCTGTTCCCGGAAATACGATTCTTGCATTTTTCGCATCCAGGGATTCTATCTCAATAAACGGAAGTCTCCCAAGTGCTCCTGCCTTTACAAGCTGCTGGTACTGTAATTTACGGCTCATGGACATTAACTGCTCATACAATTCACGTACACCTTTTTTATTAAATTCAGAAGAAGCTTTCTCTGACACTGCCTGTAATTTATTCTTCTCTCTCTGGCGGTCCAGAACCTTCTTCCCATTCTTGATCTTATACTCGCCGACCTGTGCACATACTTTCATACGTTCTTCGTACAGGCGGACCATCTGATCATCTATCTCATCTAACTGCAATCTCAATTCTTCTAATGATGCCATCGTCTGTTCTCCTCACTTTTTTGCATAAACCGTCAATTATTATAATACATTTTACGTATAAAATCTACATTTCCTTCTTATACTATCTTCCATGAAGCGAAAATTTCTCCAATGCGGAATGTTCGGCTGGTGTATCGAAATTCTCTATACCGGTCTTCGTTCCCTGAAAAAAGACAACCACACATTAACCGGACACACTTCCATCTGGATGTTCCCCATCTACGGAATGGCATGCCTGTTCTCTCCTATCTGCCGACGGATCCAGCATTTTCCTGCCTTTGTACGTGGGTGCTTTTACACCGTCTGTATTTTCTTTACAGAATATACGACCGGAAGCCTCCTCAGGCACTTCCATGCATGTCCGTGGAATTACAGCCATGCACGCTTCCAGATCCGCGGACTAATCCGGCTGGACTATGCACCGTTATGGTTTTTCACCGGATTGTTCTTTGAAAAAATTCTCTGCAGACATTGAAAAACCTTTTTATTTATTATATGATATATGAAAGATTTTCAATAGATTTGAAAATAACAGGAGGTTTTTTATGAGACATTTGATTAGTCCACTGGATTTTTCTGTGGAAGAACTTGATAAACTGATGGATTTGGCGAACGATATTGAAGCCACCCCGGAGAAATACGCACATGCCTGTGCAGGCAAGACACTGGCAACTTTATTTTATGAACCTAGTACACGTACCCGTTTAAGTCATGAAGCAGCGATGTATAATCTTGGCGGTAATGTTCTAGGTTTTTCTTCTGCCAATTCAAGCTCTGCCGCAAAAGGCGAAAGCGTTTCCGATACACTCCGCATGATATCTTGCTATGCAGATATCTGTGCAATGCGCCATCCAAAAGAGGGTGCCGCTATGGTTGCAAGC
>OLPL01002032.1_pt1 | contig 11032 bp, 14 predicted proteins | sample 1673211 | NCBI WGS metagenome assembly OLPL01 (sample SAMEA3136766, study PRJEB25190) | human gut metagenome | reverse complement strand
AATAGGCTAAAACTACTTTTTCTTTACTCATTCTATATATCCTCCTAAATTTTTCATCAGATGATTAAATTGTCTTATATACTATACGTCATTATAAAGGAAAATGCAAGAGCTTTTTTTGCATATTATTAATAAAAATTAATTAATACTTGCATAAATCGCTTTTTAGCTGTATAATTATGAAAAATTCCGAATAAATATGCAAATAAACATGCAAAAATGAAGCCTCTTGTTTTTTGGAAAACTTTGTGGGATAATAGAAAACTGAAATTGATTTGCAGTTTTCATATATAGATTATGTATATTCAAGAATGCTCCGGCATTCTTGTTGCGAGATGCGTGTCATCTCACATCTGATATAGCGTAGCGTATCAGTAAAGATCATCGCAGCATAGAAAATACGGATTTTATTTGTAGCCAAAGGTTCCGTCGCAGTAACGGTCTAACGACCGTAACTGCGACGGACTTTTTGTACACATTTTCAGCAGAATCTGCTTGCTTTGGCTACAGTTACAGCACTTGTACTGCTGAAAAAGCGCACTTATCTAAGCCTTCTGTCTTAGACAAAAGACCAGCCTGGATACTTCGGTTCATCCTCAGCTGTGCCCCATACTCTCTGGTGAGCCGTTCCAGATTTTCCCTTCTTTTTTTCTTTCATCGTCCTGGTATCTGTAGGCCTCTGCGTTACATCAAGCCATGTAATGTATTCTTCCAGTGTTTCAATAGATTTTTGGATCTAGCTTTTTCTTTTTCCAATCCTATGGATAAACACGATTCCTTCTTTCTCGTTGATCTTGTAGAGTCTTTTCCGTCACTTCGGCTAATGTCTTTCCAGAGTCGTTCTTTGCAAAAAAGTTCGGCTTTTTTCTTTTGCTTTGCCACAGACTAGGGAAACAAAAACAGCTTTTGGCATCGGGCGTGGCGAATGGAGGGGATTCATGTATTTGCAATGGGATCGGATTGCAACGGTGTACAAAGGGAACATAATAAAAAACTTAATAATGGACTGCCAATCTTACACAAAGTACCGCCCAAACGAGACTACGGGCGGTATTTTTGTATCATGGCGGAGAAAGGAGGAACTTCCCACGGGGGCTTGACTGAAAAGTTGAGCCCCTTTTTTCATGCCAAAAAACAGGAGGTAAATGCTTATGGCAGATGATAAAACCACAAAAACGCCGGAACAGCCGGTAACGGATAGCGGGCCGGGCAAGGAAACGCCTCCCGCTCCCCCAAAAGAGCCGGAGAAGGTTTCCGTTTCCCCGGAGCCGGAAAAAAAGACGGAACCAGAGGTAAAGAACCCACAGGTTTCTGTCTATAACTTCGCTGAAATTATGAAGGAAAAGAAAGTCGAGGAACGGGCGGCAGCTCCCGGCGTGGAAAAGCCTGACCCGGCAAAAGCGGAGAAACCGGAAAAGCAGCCGGAGGCTCCGAAAAAAGCAGAGGAAAAACCCAAAGAGCCGGAACAGCCGAAGCGCCGGGGCCGTCCCCCGAAAGCAAATAAGGACAAGGACGCAGCCCCGAAGTCCAAAGCTCCCGCACAGAAACCGGAAAAGGCGGTCAAAAAGGAACCGGAGAAAAAAACGGCTCCAACGATACAGGCCGCTCCCGCTCCGAAAGGACCCGAAAAGCCAAAGGATGCTCCACGCCGGGGCAAGGAGCAGATCGTCTATATCAAGCTGAACGAACTCCACGCCTTCAAGAACCATCCCTTTGAAGTCCGGGATGATGAAGAAATGCGGGCTATGGTGTCCAGCGTCAAGGACAAGGGCGTGACCCAGCCCGCTATCGTCCGTCCCCGTGAGGATGGCGGCTATGAGATCGTGTCCGGCCACCGCCGCCAGAAAGCCAGTGAGCTTGCCGGATATGCGGATATGCCCTGTATCGTCCGAAACCTGACAGATGATGAAGCCATCACACAGATGGTGGAGGACAATCTGAACCAGCGTGAAGAAATCCTCCCCAGTGAGCGGGCCAAAGCCTTAAAAATGCAGCTTGAAGCCATCAAGCACCAGGGCTCCCGCACTTCGGGCCAGATTGACCCGAAGGACGCAGGTAAACGCTCCAACGAGATCGTGGCCGAGCGGAACAAGATGGCCGTCAAGCAGGTGCAGCGGTATATCCGTCTCAATGAGCTGGTTCCAGACCTGATGAAGCTGATGGATGAAAAAAAGCTGGGTTTTACTACGGCGGTGGAGCTTTCCTATATCGGCAAGAAGAACCAGAACTATATCGCCGTCGCCATTGACAGCCAGCAGTCCTCGCCTTCACAGGCGCAGGCAAAGCGTATGCGTGAGTTGGACGAAAAGAAGCTGCTCAACGGGGATGTGATCGACGGCATTATGATGGAGGACAAAAAGGAGGTAGACAAAGTGATTTTGACAGGTGCGGAACTGAGCAAGTATTTCGGCAAGGAAACTACGCCGAGGGAAATGAAGGACCAGATCATCAAGCTGCTGGACGACTGGAAGGGTCAGCAGAAGGAACACGAAAAGCCGGAGAAGAAAACCGAACAGGAAAAGTAAGCCCAAACTTCGGGTCAGCATGGCCCGAGGATTGCGGGGCTCTGCCCCGCGCCCCGAAGCTCTGGAGATATAAATTATTCCCCGTCGCCAGTTATTCCGTAGCATAGCCGGGAAAATCAGTCAAGGGCAGCGCCGCCGCAGGCGGTGCCAGAGGCACCCTTGACGGATTTCTCCCGGTTATGCTTTTTCCCGGTCAAGCGACGGGGATATAAATTCTCCAGAGCCGTTCCCCTTCCCGGGGGAAGGGGCGGAGGGGTTGGGCGATACCTTGCTTTTCCCTAAACCAAAACAGAAATGGAGGTTCAACCAATGAAACGACCTTTAGCATACCTGACCGCCGCATGGAGCGGCGAGCCGGATGTTGATATGGAGCTGGCGGCCCACTACTGCCGCCTTGCTTATGAGGCGGGCTTTTCCCCGATCTGCCCGCTCTTGTATCTGCCGCTGTTTTTGAATGACAGCGTTCCCGAGGAACATAAGGCCGGGATCGATATGCGCCGGGATATGCTGCGGCGCTCCCACACCCTGATCGTCTGCGGCAGCGCTGTGGACGAGGATGTAAAAAACGATATTGCGGTTGCCGGGCGGCTGGGCATTGCGGCGACCACACTGGAAGGGGTGCTTGCCGTGAAGGGACACGGCACCCCGGGCCATGCCGGACATTAAGCTGGGGAGCCTTTTCGACGGGATTGGCGTGTTCCCTCTGGCTGCTTCCCGGTGCGGTATCCGTCCGGTATGGGCCAGCGAGATTGAAAAAGCGCCCATCTCCATAACCAAAAGGCACTTTCCCGACATGGTGCATTTGGGGGATATTACGAAGGTGGACGGCGGGAAAATCCCACCTGTCCATATAATTACCTTCGGTTCCCCCTGTCAGAACCTTTCTCTGATCGGCAACCGCTCCGGCCTTGCCGGGGCAAAATCAAGCCTGTTCTATCAGGCGTTTCGTATCATACAGGAAATGAGGGATGCTACTGATAACCTATATCCAGCTATCGCTGTTTGGGAAAACGTCATGGGAGCGTTTTCTACAAATGACCGGATGGACTTTAGAGCCGTCCTATCCGCCTTCTCGGACACCGAAGTTCCAATGCCTCCTTCGGGAAGATGGGGAAACGCCGGAATGGTGCGAGGGGGAACGCCTGATGTGTGCTGGCGGCTCATGGACGCCCAGTATTGGGCAGGCTCCCGAAGGCTGGCACGAAGGCAGCGGATTTTCGTCGTGGCGGATTTTGGAGGCAGACGTGCCGCAGACATACTATTTAAGCCCCGTCCAATGCTCCCACTTCCTCCGCCTTGCGGAGAGGGCGGGCGGGCCGCCGCCGAAGGAGATCGAACAGCTTCTTTTGAAACAGGGCGGCAGATACCAGTCATCCACCCCTTTCAGTGCTTCCGTATGCGGGGAGCGGCAAAAAGGCAGGAAGAAACGGCCTTCCGAAACAGCTTCGGATTACCAACTGACCCTTTTCCCACTCTTTTAGCCAGTGATGTAACGCCCTTTGCCTTCTGGTATGAGGGCGACCCGGAGGGCGGCTGTATCCGTTTTCTGACGGAAACGGAAAGCGAACGGCTGATGGGGCTGCCGGAGGGCTGGACAAAGTACGGGGCGGACGGCGTGGAGATCCGGCCTCTGCAACGCTACAAGGCGCTGGGAAATGCGATTGCCCTCCCTTGCGCCGATTACATTATGGCCGGGATTTATGAGGTGCTGGCTGACCGGGCCGGAAAGGAGGAATGAGCCCATGTTTGAAGCCTATATAACCAACACCGCCCTGTACCCCTTGATGGGGATCGAGGTAGGGACAACGGTACATTTCCCCATGACGACACAGGAGTTGCAGGCCGCCCTTGCCAAAATCGGGATAGACGGGAAACGGTACAGCGAAGTGTTCTTTACCAGCTTTGACAGTGATGTGCTGGGGCTCTACGATCATCTCTACGAATGTGAGAACATCGACGAGCTGAACGAGCTGGGCCACGCCCTGCTGGAAGTACGGGATAAGGGCGGACTGGAAACCTTTGAAGCCGCTCTTGTCTTGGGAAACCACACACGGAGCGTGAAGGATTTGATAAACCTGACCCAGAACCTTGACCTGTACCGCTTTTACCCGGATATTTCTGATGATGAAGGGCTGGGCCGTCTTTACGCCGACGAGCTTGGGACCATCGACATACCGGAGCACATTCAGAACTACTTCGATTATGAGGCATACGGGCGGGATGTGCGTATCAACGAGGGCGGCGTATTCGCTCCCGGTGGGTACGTGTCGGCAGTCCCGGAGGGCTTCAAGGAGTATTACCACGGGCCGCAGGACATTCCGCCGGAACACCGGATATTTGCCTATCCTGAAAAGGCCGAGCCTGTCCACTCCATTCTCGCTGCACTCAAACGGTTTCAAGAAGCCCCGCCCGCTCCGAAAAAGGACAAGGCGGGGCCTTCCCATGAAGAACGGTAAGACTTCGGGCCAGCATGGCCCGAAGCATGAAGGAGGTGCATACCATCAACTATTACCCTATCAATGAAGGAGCCGCCCGCCGGGCAAAGGAAATGAACAGCTTTTCCGACTACAAGGAAGGGAGCGCAACGGCGGAATACCGGGCAATGGTGGACAAGGCCGCCGCCATAGCGGAACAGCAGAAATCCCGGGTGGACCCCATGTACCATGAGAAGATCGACCATCTGTTAGACACCTACGCCCGCAAGCTGGCCGAAAACATGAACCAGGGCTTTGCCATTGACGCAAGGGTTCCCTCTGTGATGATCGCCGGACCTGCCAATTTCCCGGTGGGAAAGAAGGAAAAACAGAACCGGGCCCGGGACAGCAACATGGAGGAATGGCGGTATATTCAAGGGCTGCTGGATAAGATACGCAGTACCGGCATGGGCGGGATCAGCGCCGATGACCCGGCAGCGATTGAAAAGCTCCAGAAGAAGCTGGACGGGCTGGAACGCTCCCAGCTCATTATGAAGGAGGTCAACGCCTATTACCGCAAGCATGGCAAGCTGGACGGCTGTGCGCTGCTGTCGCCGGATCAGATCGAAAAGCTGAAAGCAAGCATGGCGTCAAGCTGGCGGAGCGATCCGAGGCCCTTTGAAAGCTACCAGCTTACCAACAACAATGCGGAGATCCGCCGGGTAAAGGCCCGTATCGAACAGCTTTCCAAACAGGCACAGCGGGAGTTTTCCGGCTGGGAGTTCGACGGGGGCCGTGTGGAGATGAACCGGGAGGACAACCGCTTGCAGGTGTTCTTTGACGGAAAGCCTGACGCGGACACCCGGGCCGAGCTGAAAAGCAACGGTTTCCGCTGGGCTCCCAGCGTGGGCGCATGGCAGAGGCAGCTCACGGACAACGCCATCCGGGCGGCTGACCGCTTGGAATGTATCAAGCCGCTGTCCGGCGAAAAGCCCTCCCAGCTTCAAAAGAAGCCCTCTATCTTGCAGACCATGCGGGAACAGGGCGAAAAAGTCCAGACGGAGCCGGAAAAGAAAGCTCCGTCCGGCAGGGATGCCGAGCGGTAAGCCTCGGGCCACATTGGCCCGAGGTTTTCTGTTCCCCGAGACTGTACGGGGGCCTCCCGGATAGCGGGAACCCCGACGGAAAGGAGGTTTTATGCAGGAAGAAGTAAACCAAAAAACGGTTGCCCTTTCGATCAGGACAACGAAGCTCACAGGAAAAGTGCTGGCTGCCGCTCTTGGCAAGGTAGCGCGGGCGCTGCAAAAGCACCACCGGAAGGCGCTGACCCCGCAGGGACGCCAGAGCGTGAAAAAGCTGATGAACCACTATGGCGGCAAAAGTGCCATGCCCTATGTGGGAGCTCCAAAGGATTTTGACCGGATCGCGAAGGAGTTCCATGTGGACTACGCTTTCCATAAAGTGAGCCCCGGTCATTACCTGCTGTTTTTCAAAGCCAATCAGGCGGACGCTATCACGGCGGCCTTCCAGAAGTACAGCGCAAAGGTGCTGAACAAAGAGCAGGACAAGGCTTCCATCCTCGGTCAGCTTCGGAAATTCACGGAGCAGATCAGGACGCAGGCAAAGGAAAAGCAGCGGACCAGAGAGGCGGTGAAGGACGGACGTTGAGTGACAAGATCAGAAAATATGTGCTCCCAAACCTGCCGTACCTCTTTGTGTTCTGGTTTTTCTCCAAAATCGGGACGGCCTACCGGATCGCCCCCGGCACAGACTTCGGGACAAAGCTCATGGGGATGCTTGATACCTTCCCCAAAGCCTTTGAAACCTACTGGCCGGGGCTGGGAGGTATTGACCTGCTGGTGGGCCTTGCCGGTGCGGCTGGGGTGTATCTGCTGATACAGTCAAAGATCAGGCAGGCGAAAAAATTCCGGCGGGATGCGGAGTACGGCACCGCCCGCTTTGGAACAAAGGAGGATATAAAGCCGTTTGTTGACCCTAAATTTCAGAACAATGTCATTCTGACCGGGACGGAGTTCCTTACCATGAACACCCGTCCGAAGATACCCGCCAATGCCCGGAACCTAAACGCCTGTGTCATCGGCTCGTCCGGCTCGGGAAAGACAAGGTTCTGGCTGACCCCGCAGCTCCTTCAAGCCCATTCCTCGTATGTGGTGGTAGACCCGAAGGGCGGCACCCTCGACCAGTGCGGGCGGTTTCTGCAACGGGAGAAATACAGGGTGCGGGTGTTCAACAGTATCGACTTTTCAAAATCCATGCACTACAATCCGCTGGCCTATATCAAGACGGAAAGCGATGTTTTGAAATTCGTTACCGCTCTGATCGCCAACACCAAAGGCGACGGCAAGGAGGGCGACGAGTTCTGGACCAAAGCTGAAACCCTCTTGTACTGCGCCCTTGTGGCCTACATCGTCTTTGAGGGGCCGGAGGAAGAACGCAACATGAATACGCTGGTGGAAATGATAAACAGCATGGAAGTCCGGGAGGATGACGAAACCTTCAAAAATGCGGTGGACTATATGTTTGACGGGTTGGAACGTCGCAGCCCCCAGCACTTCGCCGTGAGGCAGTATAAGAAATACAAGCTCGCCAGCGGCAAGACAGCCAAAAGCATCTTGATTTCCTGCGGTGCAAGACTGGCTCCCTTTGATATTCCCCAACTTCGGGAGATCATGTCTTATGACGAACTGGAGCTGGATAAGCTGGGGGATGAAAAATCAGCGCTGTTCTTTCTTATCAGCGACACGGACACCACCTACAACTTTTTGGTTGCCCTCGCTTTTTCGCAGATGTTCAACCTTCTGTGTGAACGGGCTGATAACACCTATGGCGGGCGTCTGCCCTACCATGTGCGGGTGCTGTGGGACGAGGCAGCCAACACCGGACAGGTGCCGGGGCTGGAAAAGATCGTGGCCGTCATTCGTTCCCGGGAGATCAGCCTGACGCTCTTTTATCAGGCTATGAGCCAGTGCAAGGCATTGTACAAAGACCATTCCGAAACCATCATGGGAAACATGGACAGTATCGTGTTCCTCGGAGGCCGGGAGGCTTCCACCCTAAAGGATATTTCGGAAAACTGGCTGGGCAAGGCCACCATCTCTATGCAGACCGAGGGCCGAAGCCGGGGACAGTCTGAAAGTTACAGCCAGAATATGCAGCGGCTTGGCCGGGAACTGATGACCACCAGCGAGATCACCACCATGCCCGGGGATAAATGTATCTTGCAGCTTCGGGGGCTCCCGCCCTTCCTGTCCCCGAAGTATGACTTGAAAAAGCACCCGAATTACAAGTACACAGCCGAATTTGATAAAAAGAAAAACGCCTTCCGCTTGGAAAGCCTGTTCCGCCACCGGCCATTGAGACTAAAGCCGGAGGACGAATACACGGTGTACGAAGTGGACGGCTCCGACACGGACGAAGAAGCTGACCTGTTGAATTTCGATGATCTGGACAGCGACGAGTTTGTGTAACTTCGGGCCATGATGACCCGAAGCGCCGCCGATGTGGGCGGCTTTTTTTGTACCCAAAACCATCAAACAAACAAAATGGAGGAACGTATATGGAATTTTTCAATCAGGCAATCGACATTCTTAAAATTCTGGTCATGGCTCTTGGCGCTGGTCTGGCGGTATGGGGCGTCATCAACCTTCTGGAAGGTTACGGGTCGGATAACCCTGCGGCAAAATCACAGGGCATTAAGCAGCTTATGGCTAAGTAGATGTAATCAAGAGAAGAAAGGAAAAGCACAATCCAGACGGAACCGGCGGTTGTGTCAAGAAATGTTTGTGGAATAGCAAGAACTTTGATATAATGGGAACAGGAACCCCGGAACCGGGAGAAAGGCAGGAGGATAAATGCACATAAGCTATAAACCCCTCTGGCACACGCTGGTTGAGCGCAATATGAGGAAAGAGGACTTGCGGATTGCCGCCGGTCTTACCACAAATATGATTGCTAATATGGGAAAAGGGAAAAATATCAGCATGGAAACGCTGGTTCGTATCTGCGAAGCCTTGAAATGCGGCATTTTGGATGTGATTGAGTTGGAGGAGGATAAGGAATGATACGGCAAATTAGAAACAAAGTTGAGCTTACTGCGGCACTAAGCCTTATATGGGAAACATTTTTACAATTTGAAGCCCCTGACTATTCTGATGAAGGTGTTAAATCATTCCGGGACTTTATTGAAAATGAAGATATTGTAGCTTCTCTGGAATTTTGGGGAGCCTATGAAGATGATGAGTTGAGAGGCGTAATTGCTACAAATGAAAATCGAAAGCACATTTGCTGCTTTTTTGTGAAATCCAAGTACCAAAGACAAGGTATTGGACGAAAGCTATGGGAGTGCGTTTTGAATAACAGCAATCACCCGATTTATACGGTTAATTCTTCTCCGTATGCGGTTCCTGTTTATCACAAACTGGGCTTTATTGATATGGATAGTGAGCAATTAGCTGATGGAATGAGATTTACTCCAATGAAATTTGAGAGGTACAGAGACAATGGAATACAGAATGGTTGTCAGAGAAGTTTACAGTCCTACATCATAGAAAAGGAATGATGGGATAGCGCAAATTCAAGGAGGTACTGTAATGAAGATAGAGATTGGGAAAGATTTTGCACGGTATTTCAAACCTTCATATCCAGAAGAATTTGAGTTGTTTTCACATTTTGAAGTATCCGCAGGAATACCAACGGTTTTGTTTGCAATCACTACATGAAAAGAAAACGGAAAACCGAATGTCTGCTTCCATTCATGGAGTTGCTTTCATGGGGATAAAACTGCTTTCTTCGCAGTAATGGGAAATCTATATCAGCATACCCACACCTATGCCAATATCAAAAGGGAAAAATGCTTTTGTATCAACTTTCTCCCGATAAGCTATTATGATAAGTTGGTAGACACAATCAAACACAACGATATGGAAACAGACGAATTTGCAGTAGGTCATTTTACGCTTTCCAATGCAAAAACCATTCATGCACCAGTCATTCAAGAGGCATTTATCAATATGGAATGTACCTTGAAGGAAACACAGGATTTAAGCGGTGCAGGAATAGCAGCTATGGTTATCGGCCAAGTGCAACACATTTCTGTTGAGAAAGAATATGCACAAGGCTATGAGCAGAGATATGGAAAAGATGGTTTTATGATGCTAATACCGGCACCACAAAACCTTGTCACCGGGGAACCAAACCAATCTGCGATTGCTACGGTAAAGATAGAAAGGTTAGATTAGAAAATGGGTAAATTGCAGGAAATTCCCGGAGTTGGAAAAAATATTGAACAAGATTTAATAAACATTGGCATACGAGAGATTTCTGATTTAAAAGGAAAGAAACCAGAAGAATTGTATTTGCAGGATTGCCTATACAAAGGATTTCAGGAAGATAAGTGCCAGCTTTATGTTTTCCGCCTTGCCGTGTATTTTGCCGAACATGAAACCCATGAAGCAGAAAAATTAAAATGGTGGTATTGGAAAGATAAAGAATATCCGGGTAAAGAATAAAAAGTGAATATCATCCCCTAAACTAATTGCCGTTGCAGGAACACTCATTCCCACAACGGCAGTTTTTCATTTCCACGGCCTGCGCCGGAAGTTCATACCAGACTGTTTTATCAGCGGGGATTTCTTGAACAGCTTTTTCAAAAGGCTTCGTTCCTCTTGTGAGAGCCGCTTATATTTGAGCCGGAATGCCTTGCAGAATATCTCCGTGAATTGCTGAACCCTGTCCCCCGGCGATTGCATGGCCTTTTGTACTTCCCGTATCAGTTCATCGGCGGGCGTGGTATCCGGCGCACTTTCACTGTCATTTTCGTGCGCCTTGCGTATGTCGTGGAGAATGGCATCCCATGTTTTGTGCGTCACATGGCAGAAGAAATCTTCTTCCTCTACCTGACAGGCTTCCAATACTTTGATTGCCCGGTCTGCCACCGCTTCGGGATGTCCTTCCAGTATCATAGCCCGCACAGCGGCCAGCGAGCTGTTCATGTCATGGAAACGCATGGTTGCCATTCCGTCCACATAGATTTCTGCGTCTGCCAGCAGTTCCTTGAATTTTTCATGGGAGATA
>OLPL01002031.1_pt1 | contig 11041 bp, 8 predicted proteins | sample 1673211 | NCBI WGS metagenome assembly OLPL01 (sample SAMEA3136766, study PRJEB25190) | human gut metagenome | reverse complement strand
ATTGAATTGTTTCTACAAACGGATGTACAATGAGAACTCTTTTTCCCTTTAATGCGATAGTCCATGGATTTTCAAAATAATAAGGTTCTATGGATCGGGCCTTTATGAATTTGCAAGTCTTATTACAATATCTGTTAATTATTTCTTTTTCCTTATAAACATCACAAAGTGCCATAATATCAGCTTGTTTAACCGCCTCCAAATATATTTCTGAAAACACCGCGTTGCTTTCAAAATTCACCGGAAAAATACCTGCCGCATATTGACCGCGTTCTAATGTTTTTTGAGATGGTTTTTTCCCAATACTCCATGGATACGCACAATTAGTTTCAGTAGAACCCAACCGCATAATAGCTGCTGGTTTCTCTAACTTAATAAGCTCATATATTTCATTATTTCCTGACTCTTCTGATAAAACTTTTTTATCTCGATATTCCAAAGCGAATCGAAAATTTTTTATTATTTTCTTTATCAATTTTACACTTTTTTTATCATCATCCATCTCATATACTCCTCAACTAATTCTTTTTATGATATTCTCTCTTCAAAATCTCAGCAATTGTTTTTGCACTATTTTCCCATGTAAACATCTCTAGAATTCGTTTACGTATTTCTTCTTCGTTTAAAGAAATTTCTCCTATTCTTTTAATTATTTCATTATCATTTCTTACCAAGTATCCTGATTTTCCATCTTCAATAATAAATTTAGGACCAGGTGCTTCCCAAGCAATAACTCGACAACCATAATACATTGCCTCTAAAATTGCCATACCAAATATCTCTTGCTGATTTAAATTAACAAAAACATCTGCAAGACGATACAATTCCCAAATATCTTTATTAGGGATACGTTCCTCCATTTGAACAGCATCTTCCAATTCCATTTCTTTAATTTTTGTAACAACTGTGTTTTTTAAATTTCCTGTTCCTACCATAAGAAGTTTATACGCCGAATTTTTTTTCCTCATCTCAAATAAAATATCAAGCATTCTAATTGGCTGTTTTTCCTCAATCAAACGACCAATGAACAAAAGTATTTTATCATTTGAAGCATATCCATATTTATTTTTCAGTTCATGAATAGATGTCTTTTTATATTCATAATGGAGAAGGGTCAGATCTAATCCGACTGGTACTAATTTTGTCCGACTTATCCCATATTCATTCAGTTGTTCTATAAGCATTGGTGTTTTTGCAAAACAACTACATTTCTTATACACGAGTATATTTCTTTTAGTCAATTTATTAATAATAAATTTCTTTATCTGATTTGTACTATGACTTTCAATAACTCCAATATACGGATATATCTCCACTCTATTTTTACGGCACCATTTATAAACCCTTGGAACTGCTAACTGTGTATCCGAAAAATAAATCAACGCATCAAGAGTTGGATCCATAATACTACAATTCCATATGCCGTTAATCCCCTTACTTTTTATAGGGATTTGATATAGTATAGAATTTCTACATTCTTCTAATTTTATAACCTGCTTTGTTTGATCTTCTGGTATTGCTTTATATACAATAACTTCATCAAAAAGTTTATCCAACTCTTTAGCCAGACCAATCTCCTGCGCATTATAAAAACCTTTCTGTCCAAAATTTCCAATACTTGTTATTAATAATCCAATGCGCATTTTTTCCTCCTTAGCCTTTATATACAAGTTTCGCGCTCTATAATCTGTTCTTTAGTAAAACATTTTAAAACAACCCTGGCTGAATTCCAGTCGCACTTGAATATGGTTTCATATTTTTAAACGCAGCGCTACCAGCTATAACAATAGTTCCATTTTTACTACTGTTACTCCACTTACAATAATAGAAACATATCCAATGCAAGCATCATTTTCAATAATAATTTTCGAATTTTACTCTTTGAATTAATATCTTTATCTCCACTTCAATGACTATTTTTAATACTCTTTACAACGTAATTGTAGTCGTGATCATACTTTCCTATCATCCAGCGTTATTGCCAATCAACGCATCATTATCAACTTCTATATTTTTTTCAAAGAGCACTTTCCATATAAACAATACTTTCTATAACTATTTTATTAGGCACATAAAATAAGATTTTTCTACCAAATGTACTGTTTTTTCTCATTAAAAAAAGTTTACATCTTAGTAACTTTAATTTTTTGAATCATGCTACCATCTGAACTGTTCGATTCTATTTAGATTGACACTATAAAATATATTTTTGCTATCCTCCCCTACACTAAATTCATCTATTTTCCATTGTAATCTTCTTATATATTCCCCTAAGCATCTGATAATTCATTTCTTCGGTATATTTTTCGTTATATTCATGCAATGTGCTTTGGCACAGGCCTTTGCATCGATTAACTGCAAAAATAAGTTCATTAACATTATCTGCAGTAAACTTACATCCTGTTATTCCCTCACCAACAACACTTCCTGAATTACCAAGTTCAGAACATATCACAGGTGTTCCTACCGAAAAAGACTCTACAATACTCATAGGAAAACCTTCATACCACTGTGTCGGTAGTATAAGTGCTTTACTATTTGAAATAATCTTTATTGCATCCTGATTTGGAACAAATCCACGCATTTCGATATTCACAGCATTGGATTTCACAAATGCTTTACACCACTCATCTAATGGACCTGTGCCGCACACGATCAGTTTAGGTGCTTCTTCTCCCATCTGCTTCCAAGCTTCAAATAAAATATCAATGCCCTTCAGCTTATCTAGCCGACCAGCAAATACAACCTGATTTTCACGCTTTTCTTCCGAAACAAAGTTTTCTCTGCACTCCACAAAATTAGGTTTTATAAAAACCTTTTCCTTTTCAATTTGTGGTAACTGCAAGAGCTTATTCTTATTGAATTCCGTCAAACAGATATAATTAATTTTTCCATAGATACCAGTCATTCGATGAAACCAAGTACTCAACACACAAACCAACGTTTGAGCCTTGCTTCCTCTGTAGCAACTATGTTTCACAGCACATTTTAAACTGTGCTCAACACAATCTTCACAAATATGTCCATCTCTATAAAACGTTGCGCCAGGACACAACAAACGGAAATTATGAATAGTCTGTACTACAGGTACCTTCATAGCCTTAGCTGCATAATAAACCGCCGGACTAATCAGATTTAATGTGTTGTGAACATGAACAACTTCTATATTCTCCTTCTGTATCAATTGTTTAATTTTTTTATAACTTTTCGGATTAAACACTGTTGTCATGGGAAGAAAAAGCTTTCTCAATTTTGACATTCTTTTCAATTCTGCATTATTCCTAGTATACAGAATCACCTTATGCCCATGCTCTTCCAACATTCTTTTCTCATTCGCCACAACAGTATCTTCACCACCGGGAATCTGATAATAGTTATGTACAATCAATATATTTTGCTTTTTTGATTCTGTCCCCATCATTTTCCCCTTATCACAGCATTCCAAATAAACTTAGTATTAGTCTCCCAATACCTCTTAAACAACCTCTTAGGATCCTGCATCAACCGATACACCCACTCCAGATTATGTTTCTGCATCCACATCGGAGCGCGCTTAATATTCTCAGCATAATAATCAAATCCAGCTCCCACACCGATCATCAGACCATTAATCTTTCCCTGATGTGCAGCCATCCATTTTTCCTGCTTAGGTGCACCAAGACCAATCCAGACAAAATCAGCATTAGACTCATTAATCCTATCAACGGCCATTTTATCTTCTTCCTCTGTCATAGGTCGAAACGGTGGACTATACATCCCTGCAATCTGAATTCCCGGATAATGTTCTTCCAATTTCTTCTGTAACAAATCCAGTGTTTCCTCTTTACTACCATAAAAATAGTGCCGATAACCTTTTGCAACAGAAATTTTAAAAATTTCCCCCATCAAACTTGGGCCTGTCGTTCGCTGCATTTTCTTGTATCCACGTTTTTGACCAACACTAGAAAGCGGACCACCATCCGGGATAGCCATAAGGCCACCGTTTTGTATTTCCCTATAAGAGTCATTCTCATAGCTTGTCACTGTTGTATGGACATTGGAAACACAAATATAATCACCTTTTATATCATCAAGATTTTGATCAATGTACTTTAATAACCATTCCATATTAATTGCCGCAATATTTACTCCCAAAATATTGCAGGTAGGAATCAGGGACTTATCAACTTTCCTTTCATATTCATTTCCTGTACTCATTTGTCAAGTCCCTCCATTTTTAAAATCCGCAGTATATTTTTCATAGTATTCATTAGTCTCTCTGGAAAATATCCCTCGTATAAACCTTACCCTTCACATCATCCAAACACCCATCATACCGATTAGCAATAATCGCCTGACTCATATCCTTAAACTTCTGCAAATCATTCACCACAACACTACCAAAGAACGTCTCTCCATCCTTCAGTGTCGGCTCATAAATCACAACCGTAGCACCCTTTGCCTTAATTCTCTTCATAACACCCTGAATAGAGCTCTGACGGAAATTATCGCTGTTACTCTTCATAGTCAGACGATATACTCCGATAGTCACAGGCTTCTCCTGCTTCTCATCATACTCATTATCCTCATCATAATCATAATAACCAGCCAGCTTCAGAACACGGTCCGCAATGAAATCTTTTCTTGTACGGTTACTCTCAACAATGGCCTCAATCAGATTTTCCGGAACATCGGCATAATTTGCCAGCAGCTGCTTGGTATCCTTCGGCAAACAATACCCACCATAACCGAAAGATGGATTATTATAATGGCTGCCAATACGAGGATCAAGGCAAACACCATCAATAATCTGCTGTGTATTCAGCCCCTTACTCTCTGCATAGGTATCCAGCTCATTGAAATAAGCAACTCGAAGTGCCAGATACGTATTGGCAAACAGTTTCACAGCCTCAGCCTCTGTAAATCCCATAAACAAAGTATCAATCTCTTCTTTAATTGCACCTTCCTGTAAAAGTGCCGCAAATTCATGAGCTGCTTTTACAAGACGATCATCCTCTAAATCCGTACCTACGATAATACGGCTTGGATACAGATTATCGTAAAGTGCTTTTGACTCACGTAAAAATTCCGGGCTGAAAATAATGTTTGCAGAATCAAACTTCTTGCGAACAGATGCCGTATAACCTACCGGGATGGTAGATTTGATAACCATAATCGCATTTGGATTATATTTCATAACCATTTTAATTACTGCCTCTACAGCAGAAGTATCAAAATGCTGTGTACGGCTGTCATAATTGGTAGGAGCCGCAATCACAACAAAATCCGCATCACTGTATGCAGCTTCTGCATCCAATGTTGCGGTCAGGTTTAATTCTTTCTCAGAAAGATATTTTTCAATGTATTCATCCTGAATCGGAGATTTCCGGTTGTTGATCAGCTCTACTTTTTCAGGCACAATATCCACTGCAGTCACCTGGTGATGCTGGGAAAGCAATGTCGCAATTGACAATCCCACATAACCAGTTCCTGCTACTGCAATTTTGTAATCTTTTGTCATTTCTTTTGTTCCTCCAAAATAACTTATGTATTCTTGATGCCAATGCAAAGTGCATCAACAACTCCCATCCCTCTTAATAACCGCCAACACAGTCTTAAAAAGTATCTTAATATCCAACCCAATATTCCACTCCGAAATATACTCCGTATCCAATCTAACAATCTCCTCAAAATCCGTAATATCACTTCGGCCACTAACCTGCCACATACCAGTAATCCCAGGCTTAATCGCAATCCTGGCCCTATGATGCAGCTCATACTGCTCCAGCTCATCCGGTAAAATCGGTCTGGTACCCACCAGACTCATAGACCCATTCAACACATTCCAGAACTGCGGAAACTCATCCAGAGAAGTCTTCCGGATAAATTCACCGATACCGGTCTTCTTCCGTCCATCCGGAAGAACTTTATTACCAATAACACGAGGGTCAAAGTCAATCTTGAACATACGGCCGTCGCTCATCTTATTCTGAGACATCAGCTCCGCTTTTCTTGCCTCCGCATCCATATACATGCTTCGGAACTTGTACATCTTAAACGGTTTTCCATTTTTACCGATTCTGGTCTGGGAGAAGAAAATCGGTCCCGGGGAACTGATGTAGATCGCAGGTCCCACAAAAATAAAGATAATACCAGTTAACAGGCATCCTACAAGACCACCGGCAATATCCAGAAGTCTCTTGACCATAGCCTGACGGTCTGTGGCATAGTTCATACTTGTGGTGATTACCGTGTAATCGCCGATTCTTTCCACAAGCTGTTTCTGTCCCGGAGTTTTACGGATTCTGGACAGATTGACATGGACAACGATTCCCATTTCCAGAAGCTCTTCGTACAGTTTCTGGGGATATGTATACTCTTCACTTACATTGATCAGAACTTCATCTACCCAGTGCTGGCAGATAAAGGCAGAGGCATTTTCAACAGATGCCACTACCGGGATTCCGGAGATCTCTTTTCCGGTCATGTCACCATCTGTAATAATAATCCCATTAATGTCATAGCGGTTATAATTATGCTCACGGACAGACTCCACTACAGACTTCGCAATATCTGAGGAGGTTACAATGTAAAGAGAATGTTCTCCTCTTTCTGCCATCATATGTACGAGATGTTTTTTCCAGAAGATTCTGACTGCATAGGATAAAATACCGAAGATAATACCGGTAAGATACAGGACCGCCCTTGAAAAGTGTCTTCCGCTGTCTACCGTAAACAGATAAAGACCTGCTGCAAGCTCCACTACAATGATCTGCTTGACCAGGACATTAAACTCACGGTAATAGCCTCTTCTGAGAACTCCTGTGTAGATTTCAAACACCATGATTACGATGAGATTGGTACCGAGAATGAACACCAGCGCATTGCGGTAAGTTTCATTGCTGATAAAATTGATATAATCGTGAACTCGAATATAATATGCAAATATATATGCTAAAAACAGGCATATGAGATCCAGTAATATAAAATCCTTATGTTTATACCACCCATGGGATTTCTTTTCGTACATCTTTTTCCTCTTTCCTCCAAGTATGTGTTGTTTCTATCCGGATTTGATGTAATCTGTACTGTTATTGCGTTGTTTTGTGTCTTTTTACATCAAAATATGGACATTTTGTTTATGTTTTATCATACCATCCATTGTTGGATGTGTCAATGACGTAAGGTGCCTGTTTTTTACAGAATATGCCGTTTAGCATTTTTTCGATTCTTCGGTTATTTCAGAATATTTCCTGTAGCAGCCTGAAACATGACACTACATAAGCTTCTGTTGATTGATTTTAACATTTATCTACTATATAATATAATTCACCGACATTTTACAACGGAGGTACATATACGATGATAGATTATTTACAACGCACCCAGGATCTCGATAACCTCATTACCGTAATTCACAATCTGTCGCAGATGAAAACCGGTTCCACTTTTGCCATAAACGGTCAGTGGGGATGTGGGAAAACATTTCTTCTGAATCTTCTTGAAGAGAAATTAAAGGCTAATTGCGAAGATACTTCCGAAGAATCCCGTTATTTTATTGTCCGCTATGACTGCTGGAAGAACAATTTTTACGCAGAACCTATTATCCCTATGCTGTCTTCTGTTATTGAGGCTCTTGATTTGGAATCTGCCAATGTTACAGATGGTATTCTTGACACAATTAAAGAAACTGCTTCGGAATATATTGGTACACTGCTTAAGAATAGACTTGGCTTTAATCCAATCAACATTGTAGATAATCTTGATAAACATATTCAGAAGCGACAGGAAGCTACCTTTGCCTTCGATAATATATTTGCTCTGAAAAAGGCGTTGAACAGCGTGCGTGATGCGTTGGCGGAGCTTGCGGAAAACAAAACAATTCTTTTCATTGTCGATGAATTGGATCGTTGTCTTCCGGAATACAGCATCCGTGTTCTGGAAAATATCCATCATATTTTTTCCGGCATTGATAATTTTATCACGCTTCTGGCCATTGATCGGAATGAACTGACTCAGGTGATTAAAACTGCTTATGGGACGGATATTGATACTTCTGCTTATCTGAAAAAGATTATCGATTTTTATGTACCGCTTGGCTTTGGTAACCCGGATTCCGATTATCCAAATAAATATGCTGAATTTTTCAGCTGTTTTTCCGGCTCGGACATCTCCCAAAAGTGGTGTAATACTGCAATTCAAACACTTATGGCAGCTCTGGATATTCGTACTCAGGAGAAAATATGGAAGAAAGCAGAGCTTATTCACAACATAATTACCAATAATGTTTTGGATTATTCCTGTCTTATTTATGAATTGGTAGTTTTACTTCAGAATTACTATACCTCATTACACTCTCCAATAACTGAAGCGAGTTTTCAAAATGTTTTGAATGGACTGTTAGAAGATTATTCCAAGGATGTTATGGAATTCAATTCCTATGGAAAGGCCTATTATCAATTAGCAGATCATCCAGCAGCCCGGATTATCTGGTATCAGGAGGGATGGAAATTGTTACAAAATCCTGCTTCTGCACCCCAACCCAAAGATTCTTCTACTCGTATTCAACATATCTGTCCTTATGCTGATTCCATAAAAGAAGAGGATGAACTAATGCAAAAATTTACTCGTCTTTCCAGAATTATTGAATAAAGACTGCAAGAAAAGCTCTCAGAAATCGACAATCTGAGAGCTTTTACCCTACCCTATTAAATTATCAAACATGCTTCTCCAACCACCAAATCAAAATCCCAACATAAGGCATCTTAGGATCACTTACAGTCTGTATCTGCTCTAACCTTCTTCTACAGTACAAGGAGATATCTCCTTTACCACAGTTTTTTCTGACATCGTCAATCAACGCCAGCAATACCTGCTTTCTGTTCTCCGGTAAAGAAATTTTTTCACTGTTCAAATTCAACTTTTCATTAAGATCTTCATTAATTACTGGATCTGAAGACTTTATACTACCGGAAGAAGTATATGTAATTCCACGTAACGTTTCACTGTCACATGGATTGACTTTAATAGGCCTGTTCCCCCGGCGGGCATCACATGTCAGGTCTTCCTTATTTCCGCATCCTCTATTTCCGGAACATACAGCAAACATATTTCTGTAATTCAATCCCTGTCCTATGTCTTCTTTCGTTCCGGGATTTCTCGGAAACCAATGTTCAATCGTAACCGGTGCGACTCCTGTTGGCAGTTTCCTTTTCTCCGGAATTCGTCTCATGCAATAAGCACAAATATGGCCCTGTTCTTTGAGTAATTTTTCCAGAAGATCCTCTTTAACATCTTTGTCCATCTGTTCATAGGATGCATTTTCCTGAAGTCGATACTGAAGCAACTTATCCGGTTCTCTGCTCTTTTTTATCTCGATCATGATATTAACCTCACATCTGCTCTAATTCAAGGCGTACACGACATGAATTTAATTCCGCATCGTTATTTCCAAGCTCGTTTTCAAGCTGTTCAATAACTTTCTCGGCCTGTTCCCATTCTTCCTGGTCAAGGAAACTATAAAACTGTTCAAACAGCTTTTTTATTTCATCCGGTCTCGCAGATACTTCCATCACTTCTCTAAGAATCGTATTCGCATCTTTACCATACGTCTCATCCGCAGCCTCCCAAACCCCACAGTCCCTCAACACTACAACCGACTCTCTTTTCACCGAATTGACCACCTCCGGCGCATGTGTACTTACAATGAACTGTACTTTTGGGAAAATTTCCATTAAATCTTTTAAAATACGTTTCTGCCAGGTGGGATGTAAATGCAGATCCACTTCATCAATCAGAACAATCCCTTCTGTCTCTGTTAATACATCGTCCAACAGCTGTGGATTCAGAAGAGCCATTCTGTACGCAATATCGGCAATCAGACTTATGGTACATCTGTATCCGTCACTGAGCAGAGAGACAGGAATTCGGATATGTTTCTTATCTTTGTCATAATAAATAACATCAAGATCCCCGGTATCCGGATTATACTGTACTTTTACATCAGAAAATCCCGTAATCGATGCAAACACCTTTTCCAATGCAGTTCTTACCGCTGTAAATTCCGGAATTTCCTGTTTTCTCTGAAATTCCTGTAGTGTCATTTTCTGAAACCATTTCATCATCAGTTTGTCATTGGCAGCGCCGTCCAGACTGTCAATATATCCATTACTTCTGTTATTCTTTTCAAAAGTATCACCCTTTTTCTCCTTATGCTGAGCCCAGAGCCGCCCTGTTCCATAATAGGAAATAATCGGAAGCTTTAATTTTCTGTCTCCGTTTCTCATTCTCTCCTGATAGGACTGCGCTACCAGAGTTAACGGCTTTGCCGATGCAAGTCCTCCTCTGCCTTTTGCAGAATTCAGGTTTCTGGTCCAGGTAATTTCTTTTCCATCAACATCACCCGTTGCCGTTATTTCAACAGGAAACTGTGGCTGCACATCTACATTGCTTCCCAGATCAAAACACTTATAGTGTGCATCACCTTTTTTTATTCCATAATTTGTCAGACCATCCATTGCGGATGTCAGTGTTCCTGCCGCAATGGTGGCAGCATCCAGCACTGTCGATTTTCCTGCGCCATTTCCTCCTACGATTACTGTGAGTCGGTTATTAAATTTAATGTTCAGGTCGGAAAAGCATCTGAAATTGTGAAGAATTAAGGATTTTAAAAACATATATGCCTCCTGCTACTTTCCTATCATTTATAATAAAAATGTTTTCACGGTATCTACCACCTATAATGGATAATGATACCATGAAACCATTTTTGCGTAAAGTTTTATCCTGTTTGTTTTACTGAGATTGCAGTGTTTCCAAACCAACTCCTCTTCTCACACCACATCCTCCCGCAACCCAAACCCAACCTCAGACCCTATCTCAACAAGAAAGTCCAAAACAACCAATACCTGTTTCCGCCTGTGTTCCTCTCTCCTCAGCGTAACTTTTTCCCTCTTTACCAGCTCACTCATATATTCTTCTATAAAATACCGCGTATTCACCGGCAATTCCACTTTTTTCAGATGAGGATTATTTTTTATAATAAAACTCAGCCATTCCACAC
>OLPL01002014.1_pt1 | contig 11100 bp, 10 predicted proteins | sample 1673211 | NCBI WGS metagenome assembly OLPL01 (sample SAMEA3136766, study PRJEB25190) | human gut metagenome | reverse complement strand
GCGATGTCGCCGAGTCCGTCGCCGTTGACGTCCTTGAAGCTGCGCGGGTAGATCTGGTAGACGACGGCCTGCTTCCACCAGTCGTCATTGAGGTTGTTGGCGGTCATGCCGATTCCTTCCTGTTCCGGGTGCGTTGTGGTTGGGTTGTTCCGGTTGTGCTCGAACTGCTGTGTGAAGACCCAACCGTTGTATTGATGATGACAACGATATCATGTGAATTACGCATGCAAAAGTCGATTTATCGGCGTTTTGCGGTGGTAACGTAGTCACGCCTGCGCGGACGCTGCTGTTGCGGCAGGCGGCGCGGTGGTTTCGCGCAGTATTAGCGGAGTGTCCGGCCGTACGAATGCCGGTTCGATTGACTTGCCCGCAATGGCATCCAATACCATGTGCCCGGCGGCCACGCCCATTGCGAACGGGTCCTGATGCAGTGTGGTCAGTCCCACGGCGGCGGACAGGGTGGAATCGTCGAAGCCGATGATGGAGATGTCCTGAGGTACCCGCCGCCCGTATTGACGCAGGCGATACAGCACGGGTGCGGCCATTTCATCATCCTCAAAACAGAAGGCGGTGATGCTGGGGGAGGCGTTCAGTACGGCGTTCAATGCCGCGTTGCTTTCGCCAAGACCGCGTTGAATGCTCAGGGGCGTTAGTTCGATCCCCGGATGGGCGGCAGCGGCATCAATGACGCCCTGCAAACGAGCCTCGGCACTGTAGCGCATGTTGGTTTCGGTCGGGGCGCTGCCGACGAACGCGATATGCCGGTGGCCGAGTGCAATCAGGTGCTCGATGGCCGAACGTGTGGCGGCGTAATCGTCAATGCTCACGCCTGCGTCGAACCCATCGGTGGAGGGAATGTTGATGCCGACAATCGGCACGTGCATATGCTTCAGTCGCTCCACTTCAGCCGGCTCAATGTCGAAGGAGCTGACAATCACCGCATCCGCATTGCGTCGCACGGGCAAATCCGCAAAGAAGTCATGGCGCTCGGCGGCGTTGCGCATGGGGTAGGGCACAGTGTCGTAGCCGGAGGGGCGCAGCGCCGAGTCAAGGCCGGCGAAGATGTTTGCATTGAACCAGGTGGTGATGGTCTCGCTGGCCAGCAGCGCAATGCGGAACGACTGGCCGGACTTCAGTGCGGCGGCCGAGCGAGAGACGGAGTAGTCGAGCTTTTCGGCCGCGGTCATCACTCGGTCTCGAGTCTCTGGAAGCACTAGATCCGGCTTGGCGAAGGTTCGGGACACCGTGGATACGGAAACGCCGGCCTCGCGGGCCACCGCTTGAATGCTTGCCTTGGTCATATGCCGTCGCTCCTTTGCCGTCGCGAACAATCATTGTCATGACAACGATAACATGCCCATAACAAGTCGTCGTCTTCGGCTATCTCGATTACGAGGGGCTGATTTAGACCAATTTCCCATTGCCGGAATCGATCACCGCTTCTCTCGGCGCATCACGGCGGCTAGGGACTGCACGCGTGGCAGGTCGAAGACCTCGTCGGTATGTACCACGTGGCCTGAGCTGTCCGCCAGCGGCACGCGCCAGTTCGAATACTCTCTGGAAGTGCCCGGCTGATTCTGGGAGCGGCATTCGCCCACGCCGTCCACCAGCGCTGCCTGCAGCAGCAGCGACGGCGTATCGGTGAGCATGGCGTGCATCGCTTCCACGATTTCCTGCACATGGCCTTCCACATCATCCGCCACGGTCTGCGAGATATAGCCGTTCTCCACCAGACGGTTCATCATGGCCGTGCGCTCGGCCATCGCCGAGGCGGCGAATGCCTCCACCGGCTCGCTCAGGAGATGCAGCTCCTCGCGCAGCTTGACGTGTGCGAAGTTCAGGTAGCCGGCGGTGGGTGGCAGATCGTGCGTGGTCACCGAGGCCAATGCCTGTTTGCGATAGTCCTTGGGTGCGCGGTACGGGTCGCCGGCGTTCGGCGAATCGTCCACGCGGTTGAACCATTCCACGTCAGTGCCGAGCACGCCGTGATCGGCCAGAATGCGGCGCACGTAATCCGGTACGGTGCCCAGATCCTCGCCAACCACCATGCCTCCGGCGCGCGTGGCCTCGATGGCCAGTACTCCCAACATCGCCTCGTGGTTGTACGTCACGTATGCGCCGTTGCGGAATCCACCACAGGCGGAACAAGCCCAGCACATGGTCGATGCGCACCGCGCCCGCGTGCTCGTACATCGAATGCACCATCTCGCGGTACACCTGGTAGCCGGTGGCCTCCAGGTAGCGCGGGTTGAACGGTGGCTGGCCCCAATCCTGGCCCTGCTGGTTATAGAAGTCCGGCGGGCAGCCGACCGTGACGCCACCTGAGGCGAAGCGTTCCGGATTGGCCCAGGCATCCGCGCCGAGCCCGTGCACGCCCAGCCCGATGCCGCTGAGGCTGAGGATGCTGAGGCCGAGGCCGTCGGCCATGTCCTGCATCAGCCCCAGCGTCATGCCGTGGTCCAGCGCCTCCTGCTGCGCGGCGTTCACCTGCTCGGCAGCGATCCACTGCAGCCAGCGGTTGAACTCGAACAGGTCGTGGTGCTCCTCGACGAGCTGGCGCACGGCCGGGTCGTCGATGGTCTTCTCGAAGAACCAACGGTTCTCGCCCCACGGCGCGCCCCATACCTCGAAGCACAGGCACCATGTGGCGAAGGAATCGAGGTCCGGGCCGGCGGTGGTCTTGAAATGCTCGAATTCGAGCTCGCGCTTGTTGTTGCGGCCCGCTTCGAAGATCAGGCGCAGCGCCGGGCGCTTGGCCTCCCACGCCGCGTTGATGTCCATCGGGGTCGATTCGTCGTTGCGCGCGAATCATGCAGCGCATCCACCTGCGCGCGCACGTCGGCCGGCAGTGTGGCATATTCGGGGATATCCTGCGGCCGGATGTACGTCACGTTGAGGAATCGGCGCGATTCCGGTAGATACGGCGATGGCTCAAGCGGCGGAATCGGCGCGCCGGCGTGAATCGGATTGATGAGCATGAAGTCGGCCTTGGACTTCTCGGCGGCATCTGCCAAAAGACGCTTCAGATCGCCGTAATCGCCGATGCCCCACGATTCGCGGGACCGCACGGAATACATCTGCGTCATCCAGCCCCACCGCTGGTGCTCGGCGACCGCCTCCGGCACGGGAATGCGCGCGGGGGCGGCGATGATGGCCGCCTTGCCCTCGCGCCCGTCAACCGTGACGGTCAGCGTGTGGTAACCCATCGGCAGGTCGGGTGCGATGGTCAAGTCCGGCTTGCCGGAATTGAGGTTCGGCAGCAGGGCAAAGTGGCCAAACGCGGTGCCGTCCTCCAGTTCGATGGAGGCGGTGATGTCCGCGTCCGACGAGCAGTTCAGGGTGATGCCGGTCGGTTTGCCGGTGGTGGCGACGATGGTGGAGGGGAGCAAACGTTTGCTGTTTTCCACCTCAAGTTGGGTCATGGAGCGTACGATGGCCTCGTCGCTGGATGCGTCCACGTCGAGGGCCTTGAGTACGGCGACCAAGGCCGCGTCGCTGATTTCGGTGTAGGTGCCGAGCTGGTCGATGAATGAGGTGGCAAGTCCGCAGGCTTTGGCGAGCTTGATGAGCGGGCGGGCGAGTCGTTCCGTGCTTTCCGCGCGCTGCGGGGCACCGGAAGCGGCGTTGTTGGTGGTGTCTGCGATGGTGCCGGTGCTGGTTGCTGCGTCGTTGCCGTATGCGTCGGTCATGATGACTCCTTGCTTGCAAATCGGGTACTGCTAGTCGTTTGCATTGCTGTTCGAGGGCCGCTCTGCGTTGAGGTTCCGGCAACCTGACAGACCAATGTTCGAGCTGTTCTGCCTCTACCGTAACTCATATTGACAACGATTGCAATACATTCGGTGAGTTGGACGAGGCTAGAGGTGTTGGTGTTTGTCGTGATGGCCCGTTGACTATCCCCAGTCGACTTTGCCGACAGCCTCGCCGGCGGAGGTGAGGTCGAACGGGTTTAACCAAACACGACGAACGATTGCGGGGAGAGCGTCAGCTGCCCGCCGCTCACGGCCGGTTCACCAAGACTGAGCAGCACGTCGGCGTCGGAAGAGAGCTCGTCCGGCAGGTATTCCGTGAGGAATGAGGCGATTGAGGCACCTGAATCGGCGTTGAAATAACTGGAATCGCCTTCGTGCTCCATAGGCGTGTCGGTATTGCGCAGCAACAGGTTGTAGCCGTTCGGGTGGCCGTCCCGGCGCCAGTCGAGGTAGAGGTCCATGTCGAAGCCGGCCTGCATCGATTCGTTCGGATGGCCTGGACGCCATCGGCGGACCGACCTGGGTGGATTCCGATAAGGCGGCCGTATGGGTGACCAACTGGGACACCGAGCGCAACGGCTCCTCGCTCACCACCCGTGACGGCACCAGCTACCTGCTCGCCAACGCCTTCATGCTCGCCTACGATTACGGCCAGCCGCACATCTTCTCCGGCTACTACTACGCCGGCGTCGACGACGGCGCTCCCGGCGCCACCCGCACCTCCGTGCCGGACATGACCTGTCCGACCGACGGCATCGAAACCGCCGGCACCTGGCACTGCGCGCAACGCTGGACCGCCATCCGCGGCATGATCGGCTTCCGCAACGCCGTGGCCGGCACCTTCACCGCCGCCGTGGCCAAGGGCTCGGCCGTCGCCCTATACGCCGGCGCGACGCCCGCAAACTGGGCCGGCACCCGGAAATACGATCCGTCCGATCCCGCCTGGTTCACCGGCGAAACACCGCATAAGGGCGATGACACCGCCGCCAAGTCCGCCGATTCCGCAGCGTCCGCCAAGTCAGGCGACGCCAAGTCCGGAAAGGCAACGTCCGATGCCATCCGCCGCGCCGCAACGCTCGCCGCCATCCTCCTGCCCGTCATCGTCGGCGTCACGTTCATGGCGATAGCTCGCAGGAACGGCAAAGCCCAGTCCGACAACAGCGGCCCGAATAACGACTGATTCGGCCCCGCTCAGCCGCGCACCCGCGGCGCGGCGGTGGAGTCGCGTACCAGCAGTTGCACGGGGAAGATCTCGTGCGGCTGGTCCAGGGTGCGCCCCTCGATAAGGTCCAGGGCCTTGCGCGCGGCGGCGACGGCCATGTCGTACGGCTTCTGGCGCACGGTGGTCAGCCCCACCTCGCCCGAGAACGTGCTGTTGTCGAATCCGGTGACGGACAGGTCGGTCGGAATCGCCATGCCGCATTGGCGCAGGCGGAAGAACAGCGGAATCGCCAGCGAATCCTGATGGAAGCACAGGGCAGTCGGGGCGTCGTCGCGCGCGAGCAGCGCGGTGAGGGCGGCGTCGACCGGATCGTCGCCGGCCTGCATGTCCATCGTCTGGCCGGTCACGCCGTCCAGTTCGCTGCACGCCTCCAGGAATCCGGTGACGCGGTTGTGCGAGCTGAAGCCCATCGTGGCATCGAACGTCTCGTACAAATACAACAGGTTGCGGTGGCCGAGCGTGGTCAGATGGCGCACGATCAGCCGGATGCCGGCCTTGTCGTCGATGCCCACGGAGGCGGTGAACCCCTGCGAGGCCGTGTTGATGCCGATGAGCGGGATCCGCGTGGTGTTGAGTCGCCTGATTTCGGCCGGGGTGATGGCGAACGACGAGACGATGACCGCGTCCGCGTTGCCGCGCACCGGCAGTTCGTCGAAGAACTCCTCGCGCGCGCCCGCGTCGCCGATCGGTTGGATGACCAGATCGTAGCCGGCCGATCGCAGCACTTCGTTGAGGCCTTCGATGATGCGCGAGGTGAACCAGTCGAGCTTGCTGCTGCCCACCAGCAGCGCCACGCGGTGGGAGCGGCCCGATTTGAGGATGCCGGCCATGCGGGATACCGAGAAGTCGAGTTGTTGGGCGGCCTCCATCACCTTGGCGCGCGTTTTGGCGGAGACCATGTCAGGGCGGGAGAACGCGCGGGAGACCGTGGCGGTGGAGACGCCTGCTTGCCTGGCGACGTCCTCGATGCTGGCTTTCATGGCCCCTCCCGGTTTTTCAAAGTTGACGGTGTGACAAACTTCTCTTCATTGTAAATCATTGCAGTACGTTTTACGACAGTCATAGTGCAATGGGTTGCGATATTGCGACACGCCGAAAATATAGACCAATATGGTCTCAATAGCTTTGGAATGTAACAGGTTGCAAATGTAACGGTTTGCATGGCTGAGAAAGCCGGGTTGCCGAACTAGTTCGACACCCGTATACTGAACCGTGTTCACTTAGAGCTTGCGAGGAAGTAAGGGAGATAATGAAGATCAAGAAATCTCTCGCCGCGCTGACTGCAACCGTGAGCATTATGGCACTTGCAACCGGTTGCAGTTCGAGCGGTTCGTCAGGCGTCGTCGACACCCAGGCCGACAAGGGCCTGGACGTCATGGGCGACACCATCACCTACGACCCCAACCACTTGGTCAACGACGGCCAGCCCATCGAACTGGGCTACTGGTCCTGGGGCGACGAAAGCACTGACCCGGTGATCTCCATGCTCCACGAGTACGAGAAGATCCACCCGAACGTCACCTTCAAGATCTCGCAGGTGGCTTGGAGCGACTACTGGGTCAAGACCCCGCTCTCGCTCAAGGGCAACAAGAACGCCCCCGTGCTGTTCAACGTCCACAACTCCGAGGATGCCCTGCTCCGCCCGCACGCCGTCCGCCTCGACGGCGCCAGCGACTGGCGCATCTTCCACCAGGTGGTGCTGCCGATGAGCCGCAATTCCATCGCCGCGCTCGCCATCTTCACCTTCCTGTGGAACTGGGAGGACTACCTCTGGCCGTTCCTCATGATCACCGATGACGACAAGCAGCTGTTGTCGGTGGGCCTCAAGATGTTCTCCGGCCAGTACGGCACCGATTACGGCGGACTGTTCGCCGCCACCTCCGTGACCATCATCCCGGTGGTCATCGTCTACCTGGTGTTCCAGAAGCAGTTCATCGCCGGCATCGCCACCGGCTCTGGCAAGTAAACCCGGCCGGTTTCGGCCGAATCCGAACCGCGCCGCAGTCTCCCACCAGTCCCGGGGAGCCGCGGCCGCATCACTCGTATCATCGTGAATAACCGTACAGAAGGGGTAACCATGGCACAGTCACCACAACTCAAGCAGTCGTCTCCGACCTCGCCCGATCCGCAGGACTTCCGCCTCGACGCCACGCCGGCCATGCGCGCCGACAATGTGGTGTCCGGCGAGCACTGGCGCATCGGACTCATCACCGATTCGCTCGTGCGATTCGAATGGTCCGATTCCGGCGTATTCGAGAACCGCCCGACCCAGACCGTCCTGAACCGCGATTTCGGTAGCCCAGTCGAACGCCGCGTCACCGAGCGTGACGGCCGCGTCATCATCGACACCGCGGCCCTGACCATCGTCTACGACCAGCAGCCGTTCAGCAAGGAAGGCCTGAGCGTGGTCGTCAAAGGCGTGGCCGACACCCAGTTCAACACCTGGCATTACGGCGACGCCCAGCGCGGCAACCTCAAAGGCACCGCCCGCACGCTGGACGAGGCGGACGGCGCCATCGAGCTTGACAACGGCGTGATCTCGCGCGATGGCTGGGCCGTCATCGACGATTCCGCCGCCAACATCATCATCGAAACCGACACGGTGAACGGCAAGGCGAACCCGTTCGGCACCTGGGTATCCCCGCGCGCCACCGCCGAAACGGACTTGTACTTCTTCGGCTATGGCCACCGCTACATCGAGGCCGTACGCGACTTCTATCGCCTGACCGGCCCCACGCCGCTCCTGCCGCGCTTCGCCATGGGCAACTGGTGGAGCCGCTACTACCGGTACACGCAGGACGGCTATCTGGCCCTGATGGACCGCTTCAAGCGCGAGGGCATCCCGTTCACCACCTCCGTGATCGACATGGACTGGCATCGCGTGGACGACGTGGACCCGAAGTACGGTTCCGGCTGGACCGGCTACTCGTGGAATCGCGAACTGTTCCCCGACCCGCCGGCCTTCCTCGCCGACCTGCACCGGCGCGGCCTGCGCACCACACTGAACGTCCACCCGCGCGACGGCGTGCGCGCGTTCGAGGACGCCTACCCCGAAGTCGCCAAGCGCGTCGGCATCGACCCGGCCACCGAGGAGAACGTGGAATTCGACCTCACCAACCCGGACTTCGTGGACGCCTATTTCGACATGCACCACCGCATGGAGGCCGAAGGTGTCGACTTCTGGTGGCTGGACTGGCAGCAGGGCGGCGTGACCCGCCAGAAGGGTCTCGACCCGCTGTGGATGCTCAACCACATGCACTACCTCGACTCAGGGCGCGGTGGCAACTGGCCGCTCACCTTCTCCCGGTACGCCGGCCCCGGCTCCCACCGCTACCCGGTCGGCTTCTCCGGAGACACGATCGTGACCTGGGAATCGCTCGCCTTCCAGCCGCAGTTCACCGCCACCGCTTCCAACATCGGGTATGGCTGGTGGAGCCACGACATCGGCGGCCACATGTTCGGCTACCGCAACGAAGAGCTGGAGGCCCGCTGGTACCAGCTCGGCGCGTTCAGCCCGATCAACCGACTGCATTCGTCCAACTCGCCGTTCTCCGGCAAGGAGCCGTGGAACTTCAACCGTGACGTGAGCGCCGCGATGGTGGACGCGCTGCGTCTGCGCCACGCGATGATGCCGTACTTGTACACCATGAACTACCGTGCCGCCGAAGCCGGCCGTCCGCTGGTCGAGCCGATGTACTGGCAGAACCCGGATACGCCGGACGCCTACGAGGTGCCGGATGAGTTCCGCTTCGGCACCGAGCTCGTGGTCGCGCCGATCGTCTCCCCGGACGATGCCGCCGCCTGCCGCGGCCGCGCCGACGCCTGGCTGCCGCAGGGGGAGTGGTTCGACTTCTTCGACGGCCGCCGATACGTCTCATCCGACGCCGCTGGCCGCCGACTGGAGGTCTGGCGCTCGCTCGACCGCACGCCGGTGTTCGCCAAGGCCGGCGCGATCGTGCCGTTGCAGGACGTCGCGGAATCCGGCGAAGCGATCAACTCTATCGCCAACCCGCAGGCCCTGCGCGTGCTGGTGTTCCCTGGTGCCGACGGCTCGTTCGTCATGCGCGAGGATCGCGGCACGTGGGGCGCCCCCAGCGCCGACACCGCGATAGCGTTCACGTGGGGCGGGGCCGATGCGTCGCCCAGCGCCTTCACCGTCGCGCCGGTTACCGGCGATACGTCCGCCGTACCCGAGTTGCGCGACTGGACGGTCGTGTTCCGCGGCGTCGCGCCGGTTGACGCGGCCAGCGGCGTGCGTGCATGGTCCGGCGAGGCTCCGGTCGAGGCGACGGTGGCGTACGACGAGGCGACCATGAGCCTGACCGTGTCCGTCACCGGCATCAGCTCGGCTGCCAGTCTGCGCATCGAGATTCCCGGCGGTCTGCGCATCGCCGACAATCCGGTCGAATCGGACGCGATGGACCTACTGCTGCACGCCCAGATGCTCTACCGCACCAAGGAGCTCGCGCTGCAGGCGGTCCACAAGCTCGGCATCGGCGCGATCGGCGCCCTGCGCACCATGAACCGTGGTCCGCGCTACGCCAACGATTTCTGGATCACCGACATGCCCGATGCGGTGGCCGGCGCGCTCGAAGAAATTTTGCTGCGCAGCTGAGCCCGGTTGCAGTTTTCTGCAACATCCGGGTGCGCCCCGGTATGCGGCGATAAGTTCGGCATGGTTGCCGAAGAGCGTGGCATACCGGGTGCAGTGCGTGGGATGGCCTTCGCGATTGCACTCATCGTGCGGTCAGTGGAAAGGAACTTTTCATGCACAAGGTGAAACAGCACAAGGGCGTCGCGGTGGCCGCCGCGGTCTGCGCGGTCGCGATGGCGGCCTCGCTCGCGACCCACGCCGGCGCGGCCGGGGACCGGCGTTATTGACTGGCTGGCGTTATCGAGTGATTGGCGGTATCAATTAGCCGGCGTTATTGATGAGCCGGTGTTGTCGATTAGCCAGCGTTATCGACCGGCACTGAAGCATGCAGTACCCACTGCCCGCGTTTCTCCCGCACATCCCAATCCCCGTGCGCATGCAGCACACGCTCCCGATAGTACGCAAGCCCGGAATGCCGCCCCCTCAAACGTCGCGTCACCTTGACGCGGACGGTCCGTCACATCAATGGTGACGCGGTCCTGAGCGGCGGAAACCAGCACCACGTAACGCTGCGTCGAATCGGCATACCTGGCGATATTGCCAAACAATTCCCGCAGAAAATCGGCGACAAACACTGTGTCTGAGTTATTCAGCGCATCGATGCCCCCAGCGACAATAACGTCGCCGACACACCCCATGCGCCGCAATCGCGCGCCGCCGCTGGCAAGTCTGATGGCAAGGCTGATGGCGCGCCCCAGTCACCCCTTGCAGTTTTCTGTATAAGTGGATTTTGGCTCCAAACGCACCACTCCGTCATCGCCGTCAGTCACTCCCACAAAAAACTTGAGCCAAACATACTCAACTTTTTGTGTTGAAATTGGGAATAGAACTTGCCAAATGGAAGTTGAGTGATGTAGGCTCAAGTTTGGAAGGTCCAAGAGACGACCAATCGGAACTTGGGCAAAGAACGTAAGAACAAACGAGTAATTAAGGAGCACACATTATGGCACGTGCAGTTGGTATCGATCTGGGAACCACGAATTCCTGCATCGCAACTCTTGAAGGTGGCGAGCCCACCGTTATCGTCAACGCTGAAGGCGCGCGCACCACGCCGTCTGTGGTGGCCTTCTCCAAGTCCGGCGAGATCCTCGTCGGCGAAGTGGCCAAGCGTCAGGCCGTGACCAACGTTGACCGCACTATTTCTTCCGTCAAGCGCCACATGGGCTCCGACTGGACCGTCGACATCGACGGCAAGAAGTGGACCCCGCAGGAGATTTCCGCGCAGATCCTGATGAAGCTGAAGAGGGATGCTGAGGCCTACCTCGGCGAGCCCGTCACCGACGCCGTCATCACCTGCCCGGCATACTTCAACGATGCCCAGCGTCAGGCCACCAAGGACGCCGGCAAGATCGCCGGCCTGAACGTCCTGCGTATCATCAACGAGCCGACCGCAGCCGCTCTGGCCTACGGCCTTGAGAAGGGCAAGGAAGACGAGCGCATCCTGGTCTTCGACCTCGGCGGCGGCACCTTCG
>OLPL01002007.1_pt1 | contig 11143 bp, 6 predicted proteins | sample 1673211 | NCBI WGS metagenome assembly OLPL01 (sample SAMEA3136766, study PRJEB25190) | human gut metagenome | reverse complement strand
GCACAGGCTGAAAGTATGCTTAAATCGGATCTTGTAAGATTTGAAGGATATGTAAACACATTTTTAAATAAAAATAATATTACAATTAATCAGAATCAATTTGATGCCTTGGTAAGTTTTACATATAATGTTGGAAATGTTTGGGTTAGTTACAATACCTTTCAGTTGAAAACATATTTGATAAATGGGGTATCAAATTATAACGGCGATCAGATAACAACTGCATTTACAAATTGGAACAAGTCGGGTGGCGTAGTGTTGGATGGACTGACTAGAAGAAGAAAAGCAGAGGCAGCACTGTTTCTCAATGGAAATACCAATGATTGTTCGTGTTCAGATTCATATGCAGGAGATTATGTTTGTACTGCGTCTTCAGCTTTAAATATAAGAAGTGGACATGGTGGTACAGTGATTGGAACAATCCCATCAGGAGCGGTTGTATATGTTTCAAAAGGGGATGGAACATGGGCGCATGTATCATATAATGGAATTAATGGATGCTCATCCATGCAGTACTTAAAGAAAAAACAAGATACTCTTAATTATCAGTTACATGTATGGATATCCGATACTGATATGGGAAGTGTACCAGAGCACTTTTATAAAGGAAAATCATACTATTTATGCTATGAAATATTAGATACGGATACAGGAAAAAGAGTAGATATAGATCATGATGGACTTAATTATAGTGTAAGTGAAGTATTTGGATATCCTGATGGAACAAAGTCTGATCCATGTACTTACGGAAATGATTACAATTGGTATAGAAGCTATATGGGGGCAACAGGTCAGTATAAAGGAATTGTAACTGTTACAGGTGATATAAATACTTCCTGTGAAATTGGTTGGAAAGTTGAGTATTCAGGTAATGTAACGTTAAAAGCATCTACATATTCGGTTAATCTTAATATACCGGGAAACATAAGTCAAAGGGTTACATTAACAATGGAGGGAGAGATACCTGACAATTGTAAGTTGGCAAAAGAGTCATCGGGAAGCGGTTTTTCTGCAAAATGGGATGGTGACTGGAATGGATGGTCGCATGACATGGTAGTTACTGCAGAAAGTGCAGGAACGGGTGTAATAAGTGTATCAGTAGTAGATGGAAACAATACTTCTGTCAAATATGGAACTATTAAGATATATGTTAATGTGACCAAAGAACAAAAAACTGTTTCTGCTATGAGTGGGGTGAAGCTGGCAGGACGCGCGTCAGATGCACTTAGGATTAATTGGAATACAAACAGTAGCGCATCAGGTTATATAATAGAGCAGTATAAAGATGGTAATTGGAGTAGAATTGCTAAAATATCTGGAGCGAATACATATAGAATTGAAAATTTGGAAAGTTCTAGGCAATATAATTTCAGAGTCTGCGGATACACTACAGATGACGGAGATGAAGTATACGGAAGTTATGCTTATGTTTCCGGGATAACAAATCCGAAATCCGTAACAGGAGTGAAGATTGGAGGAACTGCAAAAGATGCATTAAGAATAAATTGGAGTCAGAATATATGTGCTTCCGGTTATATCATAGAAAAATATGAAAACGGAAAGTGGAATCGTATTGCAAGAATAGCCGATGCAAATACAACTACATACAGAGTGGAAAATTTAAAGCCTGAATCTACTTACAATTTTAGAATAAAGGCATTTGATTTTGATGGATCAGTTCCGATATATAGTGAATATCAGAATATTTCGGGAAAGACAAATTCAGCATCTAATACATCCGCAACGGTATCTAATGTAACCGGGGTAAAAATAGGTGGAAGAGCAGCAGATGCACTTAGGATCAACTGGAATAAAGTAAATGGCACATCAGGATATATTATTGAGAAGTATGAAAACGGAAAGTGGATCCGAATAGCGAGAATAGCAGATGCAAATACACAGACTTATCGCGTTGAAGGGCTAAAGGCATCTACAACATATAAGTTTAGAATAGAAGCATTTAGTTTTAGCGGAAAAACACCATTGTATAGTACTTATGCATATATAAACGGAAGAACCAATCCGGCTGTTGCAACAGGTGTTTGTATAGGTGGAACTGCAAAGGATGCACTGAGAGTAAATTGGAATAAGGTTAATGGTGCATCAGGCTACATAATAGAATGATAATGGAAATTGGATTAGGGTAGCGAGAATAGCAGATGCAAATACGCAGACATACAGGGTTGAGAAACTTAAAAGTAATACAGCATATGTATTTAGAGTCAGATCATTTGATTTTGATGGAAGTACACCATTATATAGTGGTTCCCAATATGTAACAGGTAGTACATTATAATTGCTTGTGATAAATGGCAGCTAGGATAATATGTGGAATGGGTAAGGAAAAATATGAGGAAAAAACTGTTTATTTTATTATTTTTGGTATGTATATGTGGGTTTGATTATAATATGGTTTATGCAGCACAACCCACTGAGGAGTGGGAGTTACCGATAGTGCCGGGAGATGAAGGTGTTATTGATAAGGTTGATTCATTCTTATGCTCAAATGCAACAGAGAGTACTTTTCAGTTACAATGGAATAAGGTGAATAATGCAGATGGATACATTATAGAACAGTTTAAGGATGAAAAGTGGACGAGAATAGCACGAATTGGGAATGGAAAAACAATATCTTATAAGGTTGAAGGACTGACTTCAGGCAAAAAATATCAATTTAGAATAAAAACGTTCATGTTTTTGGGAAAGGTACCGCTATATAGTGATTATGTTCTGGTAAGTGGAACTACTTTGCCTACCAAGAATACTAATGTTGTGATTGGTGGCAGGGCAACTGATGCATTAAGAATTAATTGGAGTAAAAATGAAAGTGCAGCAGGATATATCATAGAGCAGCAAAAAGATGGAAAGTGGGTACGAATAGCAAGGATTGCTGATAAAAATACCACAACATACAGGGTTGAAAAATTATCAGCAGGAACAAGCTACAATTTTCGTATAATGTCATTTAACTTTGATGGTAATACTGCCATATACAGTGGATATGTTACTGTTAAAGGAATGACTCTTCCGATGTATAACAATAATGTAGTGATAGGTGGTCGAGCAACGGATGCACTGAGAATAAACTGGGCTAAGAACAAAAGTGCATCAGGATATATTATTGAACAATACAAAGGTGGAAAATGGATACGAATAGCAAGAATTGCTGATAATAATACAATAACTTACAGAGTTGAGAAGTTATCGGCAGGAACAAAATATCAGTTCCGTATAGAGTCATTTAACTTTGATGGAAATATACCGGTATATAGTAGCTACGTATACATAAACGGAACAACATTGCCAATAAATAACAGAAATGTTGTGATCGGAGGCAGAGCAACCGATGCACTAAGAATTAATTGGACTAAGAATGAAAGTGCAGCAGGATATATTATTGAGCAGTACAAGGATGGAAAATGGATACGAATAGCAAGAATTGCTGATAAAAATACTACAACATATAGAGTAGAAAAGTTATCATCAGGAACAAACTACAAATTCCGTATAAAGTCATTCAATTTTGATGGTAATTCAGCAATATATAGTGGATATGTTAATGTGAGCGGGACAACATTAACAAAATGATATAAATGGTATAGTGCGTTAGTAATATAAGAAAAAAAGGATTGATCAGCTATAAGACGGATTAATCCTATTTTTCTATTATTGTTTATGATTTCTTAACTTGTCCAGATTCAGCTCTCATTTTGTCCTGGTGAGGATATTAATAAAAACCTTCTGTGATATATTAAGAGAAGGCTGAGCTTTCATAAAAATTGAATTACATAAAAAGGATATAGAAAATGAAATTTAAGTTTAACAAAAAAATGGTTAGCACAATAGTGATATTGATTTTTGGCATAGCAATTACAGTTGCAGCACTGTCTGCAAAGAATATGGAGCTTGAAAATAAGACAAGCTCAGAAATAGCCACAGAGACAGTATCAGCTACAGAGATGATATTGGATACAGAAAATACAGAGACTAGTAATGTGGATAAGAATTCATCAGATTTCTCAAAAGACAAAGCAACAGTAGTCGATGATAAGGACAAATCTGGTGATACGAAGAATTCTGATAAAAGTTCAACAACTACAAAAGAAACGGGTAAAAGCTTGAAAGATACAAAGAGCTCATCAAAAACCACCGATAATAATAATGATTCAGATAATGACAATTCAGGAATGAGTAATAATAATGAACCGAAATCTGATAACGGAGTGATAGAGCTTCCAATTATACCGGTTGACTAATGTGACGTGGTATTAACCTATGCATATAATGGTGGTTATAGACCGTAAAATTTTTGGGTAGTTGCTTTCTGGCACCACTTAGAAAGACGGTTAAAAAGTAATAGAAGCGTATGGGATACCAGTTGTGGTTTTACCTATATTTGAAGAAGAAACGTAAGAGGAGTTAATACAATGGAGAACGATACATTGTAATTGTATTTTACATGGTAATCCGCTATACTAGATATAAGTGTAGCAGATTATTTTAATGGAGGAAGTCGAATGAAGACAAAAAAGTTTTTATCATTGGTGTTAAGTGCGGCTATGATATTAGGTGCGGCTGTTCCGGTCGCAGCAGAACCGGTGTCAGCAGGGCAAGGCGTTGAAGCAGAACAACAGCCAATTGTAGAAAATAGCATTACAAGTGGATATATTCTGAGTGATTTGGATTATAAAACACCGGTGTATGAACCGGATGAGTCGGTGCCGTATTCTGATGATTGGGGATATTCTGCAGATGAAACTATAGAGAGCAAGTATCCGGCAAATGGAGTCAGCGATATCAAGGCGAAATATCCGTCTGTTCGTAATCAAAATCCTCTTGGCACATGCTGGACATTTTCGTCAATAGGTCTTGCAGAGTTTGACTTGATTAATGATGGTGCGTTTGATAAAAATATAGATCTTAGTGAACTGCATCTGGCGTATTATGCATATAATTCGCTGTTAGATCCGCTTGGTGGAACAGTGGGGGACTATGCAAAGTACTATATGAATAATACAAGTGTTCAGTATGGTTATCTCAATCGTGGTGGCAACTATTTGATGGCGGCACGCAGAATGGGACAGTGGTGTGGTCCGGTAAGCGAGAGTGATGTACCATATAGTAAGGTGGCAAGCAACGGATATACAGCAAGCACTATTGATACTTTTCTTAATACAGGTTTATCTGATGAATATGCATATTCAAAGGATAAGGCACATCTGGAAAATACATACATGATTAATATCAAGGAAAATGCATCAGATGTGAAAAAAGCCATAAAAAAATATGGTGCAGTGGGAATTATGTATAGTCATAATGATAACGGATATCATTACATAAATAACAGTTATAATGATAAAACAAATAACAGAGCAGGTCATGCGGTAATGGTTGTTGGATGGGATGATAACTATTCTAAAGATAATTTCAGAGATGGTGTTAAACCTGAAAAAGATGGTGCATGGCTTATTCGTAATAGTTGGGGAGATGGAACCGGTTCATATTATAATCAGAGTTATTTCTGGATGTCATATGAAACGTTTTCTTTATCCGATACGGCTTGGGTGTTTGATTTTTCTGCTAATGATGGATATGATAACAATTATCAGGTTGATGGAGGATTAAATGTAGCCCATCAAAGCGGTTACAGGAAATTGGCCAATGTTTTTACTACTCAGGCAAAACAGGGAGTATCTTCTGAGGACTTAAAAGCAGTTTCCATGTCTATTACATCTAAAACAAATGTTAATTATACAATAGAGATTTATACAGATTTAAAGGATAAGACAAAGCCAACCAGCGGAACAAAGCAGGAGACTGCTACCACTACAGGGCAGACAACCTATGCTGGAGTATATACCATTCCACTTAAAGCAGCGGTTAATCTGAAGCCTGGGACAAGCTATTCGGTTGTAGTGACTACTGATACACCTGCCATTGACATTGAGGCAGCGATGACCGGTGATGTAAATTATAATAATGAAATGGTGTGGGAGAATCATGTGTCAAGTGATAATACGGCAAGCTATTATTTCTATGGTACAGGGTTGGCATATTCCCGCAATTGGAATTATCAGAATGTGTATGGTAATTTCTGTATTAAAGCATTTACCGCCAATAATGTAGAAAAAGATTCTGATAAGCTTGTTGGCAGGAGCCTTACTTTAAAAGATAATATTGACATGAACTACTATATGGAGCTTCCTGAAAGTATCAAATCAAACAGCAACGCATATATGGAGTTTACGGTGAATAATAGCCAGCCATATAAGGTCAGCGTAAACGATGCAATCCCTGTTGAGAAAAACGGAAAGGTTATATATAAGTTTGCATGTCCACTAAATGCTGCACAGATGTCAGATACTGTTAAAGCCAAAATGGTGGTGGATGGTAATAGTGGAAATGAATACACTTACAGTGTAAAAGAATATGCCACCGAGCTCCTGTCAAAATCAAACGAGTATCCGGAAGAAACCATTAAGCTGGTGAAGGCACTCTTAAACTATGGAACGGCAGCGCAGAGCTTCTTTAAATATAACACAGGCAAGCCGGCAAACGCTATTTTAAGCGATACCGATAAAATTGTCGCAGCAGCTGATTTTGCTGCATATAAGGCTGTTATTAAAACAGATAGTGCAAATAGTCAGAGTAATGGACTGACATATTACGGAAGCTCTCTGATATGTAAGTCTGAGATGACAGTAAGACATTATTTTATGGTGAACGAAGGCTGTGATATAAACAATTACAAGTTCAGCTATGTTAATGCAGATGGCAATGAAGTCAGTCTGACACCTAAAAAGGCTTCAGATGGGGTGTATTGTGTAGATATAAACGGAATAATGGCACGCAACCTGAATAGTAATTATGCATGCAAAGTCACCGAAAAGAATAAGGCCTGTATTTTAGAGCTGGACTATGGTCCGTTCAGCTATTCACAGAAGGTCATTAATAGTGGAAATTCATCTGCTGAATTAAAAAATCTGGTGAACGCGCTATATTGGTATTGGTATTATGGATATAGAAATTAAAAAGACTGCATAATTAAAACCACCGCAGAAAATACCCCACGTTATTGCGCAGGGCTTTGATTTTAGGTTAAAGAAATTGTCTTTCTTAAAATGGGTATCTTACCTAATAAAAATACTATTATTAAACTAAGCAGCATGACAAACAACACGTAAATAATATTTCCTATTAAAGTTTGAAAAAATGCATGACAAACAAATTTATCAATTGTGATCCTTATAACAATATTATGTATAAAGAAAATGCCTAATGTGTTTATGGAGATACTCTTTATAAGTTTAAATTTATGATTGTAATTTAGTGATAGTACAAATATGCAGCATACATTCAGTAAAGTAAAAACAGTGTCATATCCACACCAGACTATATCCCATGGTTCGGCAGTAGCAGTATGATTTGTAAAGAAAACAGCCATTAAATAAAGCATACAACAATTTGCGATAATAAGTAACACAGAAACAAGGTTTCTATATAATGGTTTAATCTTTAAAATAGCGTTTTTACAATGAAATACTATTCCACCTAATGTAAAATATGGGAATGCATAAAACTGTGTCATTCTAAAAATATTATGTTCAGCAAACTGCATAATTTCAGGCATGTTCTGATTATTTGCAATACCAATAGCATATATGGTATATCCAACAGCTTTAATACCAAATCCTATAATAAAAAATATGAACAAAAGAATACTAAAATTTTTTACACTGGATTTGAATATTTTCACAAGTAGTGGTGCAAATATATATAACAAAACAAGAATACCCATAAACCATAAGTGATTTATCCATCCGAGTGGATTAAGAGTAATCAAATTATATATAAAATCATGCGGATTTAAAGATGTATGTGTATAAACTGAAAAAATAATTAAACCAATAATGCCCCATAGAGCTGTAAGCAAAATGATTTTAATGGTTTTAATAATGTGCTTTTGCAAATCAAAGGGCCTGTTAAATAAAAGATAGCCATTACAGAAAAAGAAAAGAGGAACACAAGTTGACATAATTGCTCTCGTAAAATATCTGATATAATAAATAGTTTTGTTATCTGAAAGAAAATTATAGTTATAAAGAGTGGCATGATACATTATTACGAAGAATAATGCGAAAAACTCCATTAAGTCAATATAATTCCATCTTTCATTATGAAGTGAGATTTCTTTGTTATTCATTTTTTCTCCTAACCAAACAGACAATTTTAAACATGAATTTTACAATCTAATTTATTATTCTATATTATAGAAAGTAAATATTCAATGGTAAAATATACCTATATTTTAGCGGTATTCTTTTTTATGCATAAAATCGTATTTCAAGAAGAAAGGCTCACTATTAAAAGTCAAGTGAAGGAATATTGGGTGACTAAAATGTTTGATAAGAAACAACAAAAACCTATAAAAAGTAATAAATTATGCAAATGATTAATAAGTTTTTGTTATTATAAAATGTGGTATAATACTTAAAATCAATAGAATTGATGGATAATAGATGATTATCAGACAGTTTTAATTTAAGCCATCATTACTTAATGGCACGAAAGGACTATTCATAAAAATGTTCAAAAGTCAAAAAGAAATATATGATAAATTAAATGAAAAAATTAGTCCATTATCTTCCGATAAAATTATTTTTTTATCAGGAAAATCAGGGGTTGGCAAATCTTTTGTTGTTAACTCTTTAAAAAATAGTATTCAAAATCGTTATAGTTCTCCAATTTGTTATCTTAATGGAGATTCTGTTTGTCAAAATAGAGATTACTATTGTTTTAAATATGCATTAAATAATATGACTATAAAATATGAACAGAGGAAGAAATTGACAATTATTGCAAGCAAGACGGTTAGCGATATTCCTTATTGTGGAACTGTTAGTCAAGAAATTTTATCTGATATATTTGATCGATTTGAAATAAGACAAAAACAAAAAAATTATTTTTTAAACGATGATGAGCAGGACATAGTTTATCGGTTAAATTATTTATTTGATAAAAAAGATTCTCTTATTATATGTGATAATATACAATATTTTGATGCTAAATCGTTGGAGTTGTTATACTTATTGATTACTTCAGAAGAAGAAACTTTTGATTTTTTAAAAAATTGTCAATTTTTATTTATATATACCGAATCGGGTGAAAATATTTCCCCTATTATTAAAAAAATAATTGAAGAAAAGGTAACTGTAAAATATAAAATATCTTCTATTCAATTCGAAGAAATTGAAGAAGTTTTAAATGTATTTAACTGCAAGATACATCTAGATAATGAAATTAAAAAAATTATATTTAAACTTGCTGATGGACATTTAGAGGTAATTAAACAGATTATATTGCAAATGAATGATTCAGTAAGTAATTTGGATTCTATGGCAAAATCATCAGATGCAAAAGAAGCTTTGGATAAACTAATAACCGATAAATTAAGCTCTTTAGGTGCGAGTGGTTGTCAAATATCTCAGGTATTAGAATATGCCTCTCTTATTGGAAAAACATTTTCTAATAGTGAATTATCACAAATAGTAGAATTAAATAAACAGGAGTTTTATGATGCTATAAATAAATCCAATGAGATGGAATTAATAAATACTCAAAACTATTATAGTAATTTTTCACATGATATAATACAACTTTTATTTAAAAAAAAGGCGGGTAGAAATTTAAATCATTACTATAGTAGAATGAAAGAATGTATCAAGGAACTATACCCGGCAGACTATAAACAAAGAATAGAAATAGCGGAAAATTTAGGTGATATTCACGAAGCAATAAAACTAGCATCTTTATATTACATAAAAAGAAAATACGCTTTTGATCCTAATAAAGAAGAAAACTACATTCAAATTATCTCTCTTAATTCAGAGATTAAAGATTTTTTAGATGACATGCATAGCGCTTATGTAGAATTTAATAATGAAAATTATGAACATGTAATTTCAATATTAAATCACATTGTTTATTTAATTCCAATAGAGTTATCAGCAGAAAAAGATATATTAAAATCTATTGCATTGACTAAATCATTAAACGATGATAAACGGCAGGAAGCAATTAATTGCTTAGACAACTATAATTTAGAGTCTCTGAACAATGAAGGAGATTTATATTTAAGAATCTTACTTGCTAAAATATCAGCATATTCTCATATGTCACAAACAGAAGATGCTAAAAGATGTGAAAAGGAGATAATCAAATATCTCGAACCTAAACAATATTATGATGATACTGCTAGAACACTTATATATATTCTATACCGAAAAGCCAATTCGATGCATGAGTGTAATTATGCTGAAAAATATATTAACAAAAGTGTAGTGTATTTTGCCCCTTTACCGGGTCAAAAGGCTCCCCTAAATCCGATTCAATATCTGATGAGCTTAGGAAACCACGCGGGTATTTTAATTGAATGCGGAAAATTTGATGAAGCATATATAGAGATAAAAAAAGCTCAGAATTTAGTTCGCGATAATAGTATAAAATTTCCGCGTTTACATATTATAGATAATAATTATTTATTAAGTGTTTATTTGTCTGATAATTCACAAAAAGGACAGATTTTGGAGGCGTATAAAAAGCTATTATATCTACCTCAAAATGCAGATAATATATTTATTCAGTCAAATTATTGTGCTTTGCTTGCTGTAAATGGAGAGCCGCAAAAAGCATGCGATATGTTAGAAGAAATTAAATCTAAATTTCCGTTGATTAGTGAAAAATTTTATGAATCTTGCATATACAATAATCTTTTAGTTTTGAAATTATATTTCAAACAATATGAAGAAGCAGAACAGCTTTTGAATGAATTAAAATCATATAATAAAGGAATACTTGATGAAGCATATTATCAAAAAAAGTATGAAATATTTCAAAAATCAATTGATTCACAACTGGATATACCAATTGAAAAGATAGATGATTTTATATTTGATTTTTGTAGTGAGTATCAAGAGTCTTGGAATTATTGGGGAAGAAGTTTCGATTATACAGCATTATATTATTGGAGTGATATATAAAATACAATTTTAACAAATGCGATCTTGATAAATCGCATTTGTTAAAGGTATAACAGATATTATTGTCTTTTAAGATATATACTTTGATAAAGTTACACCAATTA
>OLPL01002003.1_pt1 | contig 11161 bp, 8 predicted proteins | sample 1673211 | NCBI WGS metagenome assembly OLPL01 (sample SAMEA3136766, study PRJEB25190) | human gut metagenome | reverse complement strand
CACACTCTTTGCCGGATAATATTGTCCGATTGTTATATCTCTTATCATATCTTCTTCTCCAGTGCCCGCATAATCTCATCTGTTGCTTCTTTCACAGTCGTCACATTTACCTTTACTGGTAAACCTTTTTCTTTCAGGTCGTGCATGATATATGTCACCTGCGGAGCTGCAAGGCCAATCTTCTCCAACTCCTGATAATGCGCAAACACCTCTTTCGGTGTGCCATTATACATCACTGCCCCCTTGTTCATCACAACGATCCGATCCGCATATCTCGCAATGTCTTCCATGCTATGCGACACCAGAATCACTGTCATATCGCTCTGCTTATGAAGATATGCGATCTGATCCAGAATATCATCTCTGCCCTTCGGATCAAGCCCCGCCGTCGGCTCATCAAGAACCAGGACCTTGGGATGCATTGCCAGAACTCCGGCAATCGCTACTCTTCGTTTCTGTCCGCCCGAGAGCTCAAATGGAGAAGATTTATAATATTTTTCTTTTAACCCTACCAGTTTCAATGCCTCTAGCGCACGCTTTTCACACTCTTCTTTGCTCAGTCCCTGATTCTTCGGACCAAAACACACATCTGTCAGTACATCGATCTCGAACAACTGGTACTCCGGATACTGAAATACCAGTCCGACCTGATTACGGAGTGCACGCATATCATACCCATTTTGGTAAATGTTTTCTCCATTATAATATAATGCACCATCTGTTGCCTTTACCAGGCCGTTCAAATGTTGGATCAGTGTCGACTTTCCTGATCCAGTATGCCCGATGATCCCCACAAATTCTCCATGTGGGATTTCCAGGCAAATGTCTCTGAGTGCATGTTTTTCATATGCAGTCCCGGGACTGTATATATAATTCAAATGTTCTATCTTAATTGCAATGTCTGTCATTTCTTCTCACCATTTTCACTTGTCAAACGTTCCACTGCCTCTACCAGTTCTTCTTTTCTCAGAATCCCTTTCGGAATATCCAGTCCGCGTTTTCTGAGTTCATCTGCCAGAATCGTCACTTGCGGCACATCCAGCCGGTAACTCTTTAATTCATCTACTTTGGAGAATATCTCTTTCGGTGAGCCTTCCATCACGACTTTTCCGTGATCCATCACGAATATCTTATCTGCATCTACTACTTCTTCCATGTAATGTGTGATCAGTATCACAGTGACCTTCTTCTGCTTTCTGAGTTTATGAACCGTCTTTAAGACTTCTCTCCTTCCAACCGGGTCAAGCATTGCAGTCGGCTCATCCATAACGATGCATTTCGGTTCCATTGCCACGACACCGGCGATTGCTACTCTCTGTTTTTGTCCTCCGGAAAGCTTATTCGGAGAATGATGCCGGTATTCAATCATCCCAACAGCTTTCAGACTTTCTTCCACCCGCTGCCAGATCTCATCCGTCGGAACGCCCAGGTTCTCCGGACCAAACCCCACATCTTCTTCTACTACAGTGCCAATGATCTGATTGTCCGGATTCTGAAATACCATTCCCGCCGACTGTCTGACATCCCACAGATGCTCCGGTTCTTTTGTATTCCAACCGCTCACCCACATCGTGCCGCCGGTTGGAACTAATATTGCATTCATATGCTTTGCCAGCGTTGATTTTCCGGAACCGTTATGTCCCAAAATGGCAATAAACTGCCCTTCTCTGGCGTTTATATTCACCCCGTCAATTGCGCGGTACGTTCCGGTCACGTTACCTTCTTCATCCCGCTTCTCATATTCAAATATCAGATTATCTGTCTGAACCATATCCATCTGTTATATGCCTCCAGCCATAAAATATCAGGCTGCACCCGGTAAGGTGCAGCACATGGTCTTCTTTGTTTCTTTCATCTTATTATGAAACTTTCTCCGGCTCCGGATAAGTCTCTCCGAATGTCTCAACCGTTACACTCTTCATCTTCTGTTCTTCTAACGGTCTGTCACTGTAATCTGTATCGGTTGCAGCAATCTTATTTACCACATCCATACCTTCGATGATCTTACCAAATGCAGCATAAGCGCCGTCCAGATGTGGGGAGTTCTTGTGCATGATGAAAAACTGGGATCCTGCTGAATCCGGGTGCATGGCTCTTGCCATAGACAGTACACCTTCTGTATGCGCAAGGCTGTTCGCATAACCATTCTGCATGAATTCGCCACGGATCGTATATCCCGGACCACCCATTCCTGTTCCATCCGGACATCCGCCCTGGATCATGAATCCACTGATCACACGATGAAAGATCAGTCCGTTGTAGAATCCTTTATTAACGAGAGAAATAAAATTGTTTACTGTATTCGGTGCAATCTCAGGATACAGCTCCGCTTTCATAATATCTCCATTTTCCATTTCAATTGTAACTACTGGATTTGCCATTTTTTATATCCTCACTTTTTCCTGTAATTTTACATACTCGGTTATTATTGTAACTGAAAAACAGTTTTTCGTAAAGAGGGGACAGGGATTTTCTAAAAAGGGACAGGGGAATTTTAATTTGGGACGGGGATTTTCTAGAAAATCCCCGTCCCAAATTAAAAATTAAATCGTATACAACACTATCCCGCCTTTTTCCTCATAGCCGGTGGCCCACATCTTCCGGAGCGACAGCCAAATTTCCTCGCCATATGTCGCAATACGGATGAGCATATCTTCATCCTTCTCTTCATAACCGACAACCAGGAACCAGTGCCATGTGAAATCCTTAAATTCTTCGGTATTCTTATGTTTCAACATCAGATACGGAACCGGAAGTCCTGCATCGATCTGGCTCTTGATCCGCCGATATGCCTCTGCATATTCTACATCACCGGATATTTCCTGCATACGTATATTTAAAAATCCGGCTTCTTCTATATCCAGCTTCGCCTGCACAGCCGCTATATATTTGCTGAATCCATCCACATACCAGGATAATTTGCGGACACCGCCCACTCTTGGACGAATGTAAGGCTTCATCACCTGGCTGAACCGCTTGTAATCTTCTTTTGTCAGATTGTTGATATCGTAGGGATACAATGCACGCATTCCCATATATTTTGCAAAATAGATACAGCTGTCGCACGCCGTTGCCGCAGCGCAGCCACCCATATTCATAACTACATTACTGAACCAGTCCTGATTTCCGCCAAATGCCCCCTCAATAGCGAAATATTCCAGCTCTTTCTTCATTGTCTGTTCACCTTCTTGTTTTTATTTTCCTACACTCTCATTCTACTTATACTCTTACTCTGTCCAAAGCGTTGCCACAAAATCGCTCTTAACCACTTTTCTGTCCAAAGTGCTGTCACAGAATCGCTCTTAACCACTTTTCTCAAATACTTTTATTCCGTCCGGAGTGCTGTCACCGGATCACTCTTTGCTGCTTTTCTGGACGGGATCAGTCCGCCAAGAAGTGTCAGAATGACACTCAGCACGATCAGCACAAGCGCCGGCACAGCCGGAAGGACTGCATTTATATTGGTATTATTTGTCAGTGTATGGATCACCATGTTTGCAGGAACAAGAATCAGAAGCGTCAGTCCGATTCCCATAAGCCCTGCACAAAGACCAATGATAAATGTCTCGGCATTAAACACCTGTGAAACATTTCCTTTGGATGCTCCGATCGCACGCAGGATTCCGATCTCCTTCTTACGTTCCAGTACACTGATATAAGTAATAACACCGATCATGATCGAAGATACGATCAACGAAATTGCCACAAATGCGATCAGTACATAACTGATGATATTAATAATATCTGTTACCGAATTCATCATTGTACCCACAATATCCGTATAGGTGATTACCTGTTCATCTTTTCCGGCTTTTTCCATCTTTTTATTATAATTATCCAGAATATCGACAACCTTTGCTTTTGCGTCGAAATTCTTCGGATACAGGGAAATCGTACTCGGCTTCGCAAAATCAGCATAACCAAGTTTCTGCAAATTTCCTTCGTAAGTTGCCTTTTCCTGACCACTCATTGACATAAACAGTTCCATCAGATCATCCTGGCTCATATTCATATTAAATGCTTTGGCAAATGCTGAAGGATCGATCTTCATGGCATCCTGAAGCTGCGTACCGATATTTGACATTGCCTGTGTCATTGCTATCTGCATACCTTTTGTCATCTGACTGGTGATCTGCTTCATCGCAGAAGTCATCTGTTTCTGCAATGTTTTCGACAATGCTTTGCTGTATGTTCCCATCGCCCCTTTCATATAAGTTCCCATAGATTTGGAAATCTGTTTTTCCAGTTTATCCATGTCGATCGCCTGCGTAAGTCCTGCTGCCAGGTATTTCTGACCATCCGGCGTGCTGATATAATCCAGAAAATACTGTCCCATCTTCGTCGGATCAGGCTTGTTATTTTTCTTCGCATACACCAGATATCCTGCTGACAACTGTGAAGACAGACTATCCATCTCTGCATCCGTAATCTGGATATCCATATCCGCAAATACTTTGTCCGCCCACGTATTCATGATACTCACTGCACCGTCTGTTTTCAGATATGCCTGCAAATATTCACTGAATTTATCAGGATTCGTCAGGTTGTTTGCCTTCTCATACTGCTGGAAGCCTTTCATCACATCTGTGACAAGCTCCTGCATACGTTCGGTCGTAAGCGTTACTTTTCCCTGCTTTTTCAAAATAGCTTTCATATTCGTCTTAAGGATTGTCTGCGCACTGTCCGTCTTCAGATATGCCGCAAACGCACTGTCCAGACTCGAATAATCCGCTTCTGGATGTGTCTTCACATACTCGTTATAGCCAAGCATCAGACTTGCCGATAACTTCTCCATACCACCCGGTTTTACTGCGACCTGCAGATTCTTCACCATATCATCCAACTGCAGATCCGGCATATCTTCAAGGTTCATTGCAATTTTGTCTAAATCGATCATTTTCGACAGATCCATAGACTTTCCGGCATTTTCAAATAATTTCTGCATATTTAGGGAATCCCCGGAAAATGCATTCTTCATACTGCCTGAAAATGCACTTGTATCCATACCGAAAGCATTTTTTAACGCATCCTGATCAACCGCAAACATAGAATTCATATCCATGCCTTTTTTCTTATCAGGCTTTCCGAACTTTTCTCCGGTGAAAATGTCTTTTTTCTTATTTTTCAACTGTTCTCTTACGATCTTACTGTTCTTTGCTTCTTGTACCGTATGCTGTACAAGCGAAGCCGGATAGTTAATTCCCGGTGTCAGTGATGCAGCTTTTCCGCCCTTTTTCGGCTGTACAACACCGACAATCTTTATATCTTCCGCATTTTTCATCAGTTTCTTCAGGTAACTCTGATTACCGGACTTATCCTTCCAGACCTTATATTTGCTGTCATACTGATAATAATCCGAAGCGTTTACCAGCTTGAACTTCGCATTCATAATATCACGGTAAGTATATTTTCCAATATCTCCCGGCATCTTTATATTCTTCTCGTCGATAAAGTTCTGGACCATATCATCCAGCTCTTTGATATTACGAAGTCCCAGTGTATACAGAAGAAAATCACTCATACTTCCATCCGGTGTCAGCACAAGAACGCACTCGTTATAATCCTGCGGCCAACGTCCTGCCTTAATGTTATACTGCCCCTTATACAAATCCGGGTTATCCGGCATCCGGTAAAATACATTGGTGCTCATCATACTGGACATCATACTATTCGTTCCAACGGAGGAGCCAAGTCCCATTGCCGAAAATGACTGATCCGGATTCACTTTACGGATCTTCTTGCCAGTATCTCTGTAGATCTGTGGTGTTATATTATAGGAATATTCGATAGATTTCGTATATTTTCGAACATCCGACTGATCACTGTCCAGATACTTCTTCAAAGACTTGAGGTCATTGGAATTCATCTTGCTGAACATTTCCGTCACATTTTTGAAAATTTTCACCTGCTGATCCGCTTTGTTTTTTGTATTCGTTGTACTTTTTTTATCTTTTGCGCTGTCTGAATCACTGTCATTACCGCTCATTCCGACGATCATTGAAGAAATGTCAAATCCGGTGCTCTGGATCTGCAGCGGATATTCAGAAAGCGTATCTTCTTCCACCGACTGGATATAATCATTCACTCCGGTCGAAAGTGCCAAAATGAGTGCAATTCCGATGATTCCGATGGAACCTGCAAATGCAGTCAGAAGTGTTCGCGCCTTCTTCGTCTTCAGGTTATTAAAGCTAAGTGCAAGCGCCGTTAAAAATGACATAGAAGATTTGCCCATGTTCTGATGAACCGGAATTTTCTCTTCATCCTGCTTCGGAATATATGGATCGGAATCCGAGCGGATCTTTCCATCTTTTAACTTCACAATCCTCGTTGCGTACTCCTGCGCAAGCTCCGGATTGTGCGTAACCATTACAACCAGGCGGTCTTTTGCCACTTCACGCAGAAGATCCATAACCTGTACGCTTGTCTCGCTGTCCAGCGCACCGGTCGGCTCATCTGCCAGTAAAATATCCGGATCATTGACAAGCGCTCTCGCGATCGCGACACGCTGCATCTGTCCCCCGGACATCTGGTTCGGCTTCTTATGTAACTGTTCTCCGAGTCCTACCTGCTCCAGTGCTTCTATCGCACGTTTTCTCCGCTCTTCCTTGCCGATTCCTGAAATCGTCAGTGCAAGTTCCACATTTGACAGTACCGTCTGATGTGGAATCAGATTATAACTTTGAAACACAAATCCAATCGTATGATTCCGATATGAATCCCAGTCTCTGTCCTTGTATTTTTTCGTCGATATTCCATTAATCACCAGATCACCGCTGTCGTAGCGGTCCAGCCCGCCGATAATGTTCAGAAGCGTTGTCTTACCAGAACCGCTCGGTCCAAGAATTGCAACAAATTCATTATCCCTGAGATTCAGGCTCACATCATCCAGTGCTTTCTGGACGAGATTCGCTGTCCGGTATTCCTTGCATATATGTTGGATTTGTAACATGTAGTATTCTCCTTCTTTTCAGCCTTATCTTTTTATTATAGCGAAAAATTCTATAAAAAGCTCCTTTTTATAGAAAATTAAGAAATTATTAAAGCATCGCATTTTCCTCGTCACCATAAAAAAATCTGCTGCCTATTCTGGCAACAGATTTTTCATACTCTTTAAACTGATATATAAAGTTGAAGAATTATGTAAAAGTGCGGATGTTGTCGGCGGTATCACGCCCATCACGCCTAACAGGATCAGTCCTGTATTAATTCCGACAATACTTCTGTAATTGCCATGAATCCGGCTCATTAACCGGTCACTTAATTCTCTCAGTGTCACGATCTCATGTAAGCTGTCTGCTCCGACCGTCACGTCTGCGATCTCTCTTGCAATCTCAGCACCATCACTGATCGCAATACCAACATCTGCCGCTGACAGTGCCGGCGAATCATTGATTCCATCGCCAATCATGATGACTTTTCTTCCGGCTTTCTTCTCAGCTTCGATAAAGTTCGCCTTATCTTCCGGCAGTACTTCTGAGAAATACCGGTCAACACCAACTCTTGCAGCAATCGCTTTCGCTGTCCGGTCACTGTCTCCTGTCATCATAACAACCTTGGATAGTCCGACTTCTTTCAGTCTTGCAACCACTTCTCTCGCTTCCTCACGGATCGGATCTTCAATACAGATAACGGCCGCAAGCTCCTGCTCGATCGCCATATACAAATGAGAATATTCATCCGGCAGTGTAGCGAACTTCTCCTGCATTCCTTCCGGAATTTTGCAGTTCTCATCCTCAAATACGAAATGGTAACTTCCGATCACAACCTTCTTTTCCTCGATCTTGGAAGAGATTCCATGTGCAACAATATATTCTACTTTTGAATGTAATTCTTCGTGTACAAGATTCTGCTCTTTTGCAGCTTTCACAACTGCTTTTGCCATAGAATGTGGAAAATGTTCTTCCAGACATGCGGCAATACGCAGTAATTCTTTTGGCTCTCTGCCATCAAAAGAAACAACCTCAGCAACTGTCGGCTGTGCTTTTGTCAACGTTCCTGTCTTGTCAAATACGATCGTCTCAGCTTCTGCCATGGCTTCCAGATATTTTCCACCCTTGACCGTAATGCTGTGTTCACTCGCTTCACGGATTGCAGACAATACGGAAATCGGCATTGCAAGTTTCAATGCACATGAGAAGTCAACCATCAGAACAGCCAATGCTTTCGTCACATTTCTTGTGAGGAAATAGGTTGCAAATGTTCCCGCAAATGTATACGGCACAAGACGATCTGCAAGATGCTCTGCCTTGCTCTCCAGAGAAGATTTAAGTTTCTCAGATTCTTCGATCATTGTCACAATCTTCTCAAACTTGCTGGAACCATTCGTCTCTTTGACACGGACAGTCAGTTCGCCTTCTTCTACCACTGTACCGGCATAAACATAACGGTCTTCACATTTTCTCACCGGAACAGATTCACCTGTCAGGGATGCCTGATTGACCATCGCCTCTCCGGCTGTCACAACACCATCAAACGGAATTACATTGCCGACATGCACACGAACTTCGTCCATCGGCTGGATCTTCGTTGCATTGACAAGAACTTCTTTTCCATCTGTTACCAGCCATACTTTACTAATATTCAGCGACATGCTTCTTGCCAGATCATCTACCGACTTCTTATGCGTCCACTCTTCCAGTACTTCACCAATACCGAGCAGGAACATGACAGAACTTGCTGTATTTATATCTCCACGTAACATGGAAATTGCAATTGCTGTTCCATCGAGAACCGGCACTTCAATCTTACCTTTTGCGAGTGTACGAACACCCTGCCAGATATATTTTACTGATTTCACAGTTGCAATCGCTGTACGGATTGGCAGCGGCATGAATAATTTATTGCCGAAATGCAGGACAACTTTGTTGACCAGCTTATCCCAGTACTCCTGATTTAACTCTCTGCCTGATTTTTCCAGATAGCTCTCAGGAACCGTCACTCTGTCATATCCAAATGCACGCAGATCATCGATCACTTGTGCTCTCGCACTTTCTTCATATTGAATCACCACGCCCTGTGTACGCACCTGTATCTTCACTGCATGGATATACTCTCTGCCTTCCAGATAATATTGCAGCATATCTGCCTGTGAAAATGACATTCTCGTCTGGCACATCTGCACACGGATTCTGCCTTTAATATCATGCTTGATTAAAAACTTCATGATCTTACGCTTCTTCCTCTTTAACTTCTTCTGTCTCTTCTGCTGTTTCTTCAGCTACCTCTTCTGCATCTGCTACAGCTTCTGCCTTTGCGGCTCTGTCTTCGTTTACCTGCTGAGCCTCAGCGTAAATATCCTCTGCGTTCTCCTGTACTTTTGCTGCTGTCTTCATTACACATTCTTTTGCACGAAGCACTGCTGCTGTACATCCTGTGTATACTTTTTTTGCATCATCACTTGCAAGTACTTTAATTCCTGCTGTGCCAAACAAAACACCTGCCGCAAAAAGTCCACTTTTCTTCATATTAGATTTTGATAAAAATTTTAAACAATCCATCTTGTATCTTCCTCCTTGTTTTCTCTTATTTTTTTCTCCCCATTTCTTTGGGTTCACACAAGTATAATCCCTCATTTTCATAAAATCCACAGAAAAGTTCTTTATTGATATTTTTTCTCCATAATAAGTTAGGACGGGCTTTCGTTAAAAAGCTCCGTCCTGCTTGTATTATTTATGCCAATGCTGCTCCGAGGTCTTCGCAGGATTTTACTTCCGCGTCTCCAGGCCCCTCATTGCTCATTACGCTATCACACGCAAGCTCTGCTCCTGCAGCTTTGCAGTCTTCTTCCCAGTTGCGCATCCATTCGCCATCTCCCCAGCCATATGAACCGAAAAGCGCGATTTTCTTTCCGTCAAGTGCGCCCTTGCAAGCTTCGAACATAGGCTCAAATTCGCTTTCTTCCAACACTTCTGCTCCCATTGCAGGGCATCCAAATGCGATCGCATCATATTCCGCTACCTTTGCTGCTGAGAAATCACTGCATCCTAAAAGCTCTGCCTCCGCTCCTGCTTTCTTTGCTCCATCTACAACTGCATTTGCCATTGCCTCTGTATTGCCTGTTCCACTCCAATATACGACTGCTACTTTGCTCATATCCATTCTCCTTATCTTTTCTTAGTTTCACCTAACTTATTTGCTTTTTTATCAATCTTTAGTTAGTTCTAACTAATCGTTTCTATTGGTTAGTATAGACTAACTTCGTAGGGAAGTCAATTCCTTTCCCCGTTTGTTCCAGATGTATTTTTATCAATAAAACGTTGGATCATTGCTCATCCTGCCGGAGGCTTTTTACATAATGAGGAAATGTTCTTTCTTAATTAATAAAAAGACCATGCCTGCGCACAAATATGCAAGTCATGATCTTTTTATTATAAATATATGTTGGGGACAAACTCCCTATGAATTATTCCGTACTTCGTGCACCCACAATATCTCTACAAATCACTCTGTGAGGTGAATTTTCCACCGATATCAAATCCATGATCCATCGGTCCGCTGCCGGCTCCCAGATCCAGCATTGCCGCAAGTGCTCCGGAAATATATTCTTTTGCACGCTCCACAGCTTCTTCAAGTCCATATCCTTTTGCCAGATTCGATGCAATCGCACTGGATAATGTACATCCTGTTCCGTGCGTGTTCGGATTATCAATTCTACGCCCATAAAACCAACGGCTCTTTTCTTCTGCATACAACAGATCATTGGCATCATTTAACTGATGACCGCCTTTTAACAACACAGCGCAGTGATATTCTTCGCTGATTGCCTGCGCTGCGCGCTCCATGTCTTCTGCTGAATGAATAGATGCACCAAACAGGACTTCTGCTTCAGGAATATTCGGTGTCAGCACACTTGCCAGCGGAAATAGTTCCGTCTTCAGTATCTGGATTGCTTCTTCGCTGATCAGTCTGGAACCGCTTGTGGACACCATCACCGGATCAACGACAATCCGTTCTGCTTTGTATTCTTTAAGTTTGAAAGCAATCATTTTTACAAGTTCAGCGGAAGCGACCATACCAATTTTAACCGCATCCGGGTAAATATCTGTAAATACCGCATCCAACTGCTGTCCTAAAAATTCCGGTGTCACTTCAAAAATTCCGGATACTCCTGTCGTATTCTGTGCTGTCAGCGCCGTGATCGCGCTCATGGCATAAACGCCAT
>OLPL01002001.1_pt1 | contig 11167 bp, 9 predicted proteins | sample 1673211 | NCBI WGS metagenome assembly OLPL01 (sample SAMEA3136766, study PRJEB25190) | human gut metagenome | reverse complement strand
CCCTCAAGAAGAAATACAAGAGCAAAGGCTTCGCAGCAGGATGCTCCAGAGAAGTTATTGAACGCGGCGCTGACCAGCTCGGCTGGGAACTGCAGAGGCTTCTCACTATGACACTGCAGGCAATGGCAGACTGCGAGGATGAGATTAAGGCAGAGATGGATGCGGAAGAGTAATGGAATGTCTGATTTATTGACTCATTACCAGAAATGAATGATGGAATCAGAGAACCAGACTGTATGTAGGGGAAGAAACCTATGTGCAGTCTGGCTTTCTTTTTTATATGGAAGTTGATGAAAGAGAAAAGATATCAAAAAAGAAATATGCAACAGTTTTTGCGTATTATAGATAAGTGAATATAACAAAAAATGTCTGACGAAAATTGTTGCTGTTTATGTCAAAAAAATGTATAATATGTCACAAAGAAGTTAGATTTATCAGAAAAATTAAGGCATAAGAAACAAAACAGGTATTTTGCAGATAAAACAGGAGTGAAATCAGTGCTGGATGGCATTTGGTGAGTGAATATATGGCAGATATAGATAAAACATTAAAATATTACAACGAAAATGCGCAGTCTTTTGCCTCTGGGACTGTTTCGGTAAAGTTTACAGAAGTGCAAGATAAATTTCTGGAGAAACTTAACCCAGATGCGTATATTCTTGACTTTGGCTGCGGTGCAGGTAGAGATACAAAGTACTTTCTGAGTCGTGGATATCAGGTAGATGCAGTTGATGGTTCAGAACAATTGTGTCGGATTGCAAGTGAATATACGGGAATCAAAGTCAGGCAGATGCTGTTTCAGGAATTGGATGAAAAAGAAAAATATGATGGCATATGGGCTTGTGCATCTATTCTCCATTTGCCGAAAAAACAACTGCGTGAAGTTTTGAAAAATATGTATGCAGCATTGAAATCGAAAGGATGGATTTATACCTCTTTTAAATACGGAGAATTTGAAGGTGAACGGAACGGAAGATATTTTACCGATTTTACGACAGATACATTTAAAGATTTCATACATGACATGCATGGCCTTAAAATAGAAGAACATTGGATCACAGGAGATGTCCGACCGGGAAGAGGTGAGGAAAAATGGCTGAATTTACTTCTGCAGAAAAAGTAAACATCGGGTATGAAAACGAATATTCCACAGATGCAATGACTGGCGGACCGGATAAAAGAAGACAGCTATATTATCAGCTGATACAGAGCATGAAAAAAGCAGAAAGCGTTGATATCATTGTCTCTTTTCTTATGGAATCCGGAGTGAGAATGTTGCTGAAAGAACTGGAACATACCTTGAAACGTGGAGCCAAAATCCGAATCCTGACAGGAAATTACCTTGGAATTACACAGCCATCAGCACTATATCTGATCAAAAGAAAACTTGGTGACAGAGTTGATCTTAGATTTTATTGTGAAAAAGGACGTTCCTTTCATCCAAAGTCTTACATTTTCCATTATACAGATTACAGTGAACTTTACATCGGCTCTTCTAATATTTCCAGAAGTGCGCTGACCTCAGGAATAGAATGGAATTATCGGTTCAGCAGTCAGAAAGACCCGGAAAACTACAGAGAGTTCTTTCGTACATTTGAAGATTTATTTGCGAATCATTCCATTATCATTGATGACAAAGAATTAAAACGTTACTCCCAGAACTGGCATCGTCCGGCGGTGGCAAAAGACCTTGACAGATATGACTTTACAGAGTCGGAAACAAATGATACAAAAATAAAACCTTTATATGAACCAAGAGGAGCACAGATCGAGGCATTGTGCGCATTGGAAGATACAAGAGCAGAAGGAGCACAGAAAGCACTCATTCAGGCTGCAACGGGCATCGGGAAAACATTTTTGGCTGCTTTTGATTCAAAAAAATATGAGAAAGTGTTGTTTGTTGCACATAGGGAAGAGATTCTGAAACAGGCAGCAGTTTCTTTTCAGAATGTAAGGAATTCCAAAGACTATGGATTTTTTATGGGAGCTGAGAAGTGCACAGATAAACCGCTTATATTTGCCTCGGTAGCAAGCCTTGGAAAACCGGAATATTTAAATGAAAAATATTTTACACCGGATTATTTTAACTACATGATAATTGATGAATTTCATCATACAGTCAATGACCAATATCGAAGAATTGTAGAATATTTCAGACCGCAGTTTCTCCTTGGACTGACGGCAACGCCTGAGAGAATGGACGGCAAAAATATATATGAAATCTGCGATTATAATGTGCCGTATGAGATTTCACTGAAAGACGGAATCAATAAGGGAATGCTGGTTCCGTTTCATTACTATGGAATTTATGATGAGACTGACTACACAAAGCTAAAGCTACATATAGTTAAGGGAAAATATGCAGAAGAAGAACTGAACAGAACTTATATCGGGAATGCTTACAGGCATGAGTTGATTTACAAATATTACTGCAAATATGGCTCCAGTCAGGCATTAGGATTCTGCTGTTCCAGAAAACATGCAGAAGAAATGGCAAAAGAATTCGGTAAAAGAGGAATTCCGTCGGCAGCAGTTTATAGTAATGCAGATGGAGAGTTTTCCATGGACAGAGCAGAAGCGATTGAGAAACTGAAAAATGGAGAAATCAAAGTTATCTTTTCAGTAGATATGTTCAACGAAGGTGTAGATATTCCATCAGTTGATATGGTAATGTTCCTGCGTCCGACAGAATCTCCTGTTGTCTTTCTACAGCAGCTTGGAAGGGGATTGCGCAGAAATAAGGGAAAAGAATATCTCAATGTTCTGGACTTTATCGGCAATTATGAAAAAGCGGGAAGAGTCAGGTATTTGCTGACAGGGAAAAATAAAACAGGAAAAGAAACATATTATCCGGCAGATAAAGCAGATTATCCAGATGAATGCTTCGTTGATTTTGATATGAGATTGATTGATCTGTTTGCAGAAATGGACAAGAAACAACTGACAATCAAAGAACAAATCAGAAACGAGTATTTCCGAATCAAAGAATTGCTTGGCAAACAGCCAACCAGAATGGATTTGTTTACTTATATGGATGATGATGTGTATCAGATGGCGGTCACACATTCGAATAAGAATCCGTTTAAAAAGTATTTGAATTATCTGGAAGAATTGGATGAACTCACAGATGAGCAGAAAAGATTCTGCCAGGGAATCGGAAAAGATTTTATAAATCTGCTGGAAAACACCAACATGAGCAAGGTGTATAAAATGCCGGTACTGATGGCTTTTTATAACCATGGGAATGTGAGAATGGAAGTGTCAGAGGCAGAACTTCTGGCAAGCTGGAAAGAATTCTTCTCTACAGGAACAAACTGGAAGGATTTGGAGAAAGAGATTACATATGAGGAATATCGCAAGATTTCGGATAAGAACCATATCCAAAAGATAATGAAAATGCCGGTACACTTTCTATTAAAATCTGGGGAAGAATTCTTTGTGAAAAAGGATGGCGCGGCGTTGGCATTGAGGGATGAAATGGAAGAAATTGTGAAGGAGCCAGTGCTGGCGGAGCAGATGAAGGATGTTATTGAGTATAGGGCGATGGACTATTATCGGAGACGGTATAAAGAGAAGATAAAAGCACTTTTATAGTGATGGAGAAGATGTGTATGGAATCAGAAAATTATGTGTTATGTACTGAGGGTCTGACCATCTAACTATTGCTATCATCTCATCCGAAAAGATGGATGCAAAGGATGCGATAAACCTTTACAAGAGCAGGGATGTATCGGAAAAAGTATTCCGGGCAGATAAATTTTATCTTGGAAACCATTGTCTGAGAGTGGCATCAGAAGAGGCGGAATCAAATAAGATATTCATTGGTTTTCTTGCACTGATCATCCGGTGCAGGATATATACAGCTTTAAAGGAGAAGGCAAAAGAACTGGCAAAAAACCGAATTATCTTACAGTTTCGGCAGCAATCAGGGAACTGGAAAAGATCGAGATGACACGCCAACTGGATAAGGTGTACCGGCTTGATCATGCAGTAACCAAAACACAGAAAGTGATCTTAAGTGCTTTTGGCATGGATTGGAATCATGTGAAATACCGTGCAGAAAATATCAGCAAAATCTTGAAGGGAGTACAGTGATGGCAAGAAACATGAACAGGGAAACACTTGAACAGAAAATAGCAAAAACAGAGAAGGCAATCAGCCGGAACCGTGAACAGTATGACCGCCTGACAGCGGAACTGGAAGACCTGCATAAAAAGAAAAAAGCGATTTTGAATGAAGAAATTTTAAAAGCTATTGCAGGAAGCGGAAAAAGTTATGAGGAGATCCTCAGTTTTATACAAGGAAAAACGGATACCGACAGTAGAGAGGAAGAATGACATGGAAAAACAGGAGCAGGAAGAAAGGAAACATATAGAAGCTCTGGACAGAAAAATAGAAAGACTTCAGGAAAAAGTAATTAAAAAGCATAAGGAATACAGTGTTCTTGCTGAGGAGCTTTCCACACTGCTGGATGAACGACATCCGGAACGGAAAATCGAGAGGGCAAAACAGGCGTTGTATGATGCATACGTGGAAAGCGAGCGTTCATTGGATGAAATCATTGACTTGATTCGGAATGCCGATGAATGGATATAGGCTGGATTTAGTTGTAAAATTTCTGGAAGTTCACAAAGAGAGATGTTGACGATTACGATACCAAAAATGAAACGATTAAGAATGTTCATGTTGAAACGATGGAACATATTGTTCTTTACGATGACAGGGGAACCCAAAATCCTATAAACTATCTTAAAAAAGTATAAAATTAAAAATGATTTATTCACTGCACAAGCTGTGTGGTAGTCATCTAAGTCAACAGCCTTGACATAAAAGGAGTCAGACTTCGATAAAATAAGTTCTGTACATAAATATTGTGAGAAGGGAGGTCGCGAGGTATTACTGCGCATTGCATATGTGTGCAAACGAAACTCGCAGAATAGTTTATGAAAATATCGGATTATCCCAAATTTGAAAGTGCTCTTTCTCAAGGGAGACCTATTACATTCCTTTGTGGTGCAGGTTTGTCTGTTTCACTTGGTGATCATGCAAAAGGGTGGGTTGGTTGGCTTAAGGAAGGCAAAGCTTGTCTTTCTGATGTCGAAGCGGAGGAATTGGATAGAAGATTCGGTTCTTATAGTGCATCCGAACTGATTGACGCAGCAAGCTTTTTGATAGAAGCATTGAGAAAAAATGGAAACTATACGGCTTATATGGACTCTACAATTGGCAGTCTCAGAGTACAGAATAAAAAGTTGGCGAATGCCCTTGCTTTATTTGTGCGCTGCGGGGATTATTTTGCGACAACGAACTATGATAAGCTTCTGGAGGAAGTTACCGGTCTGGGTTATTATACATATAATATGCCGGGAAAAATAGTTCAGATGTTGAGCGGGCAGGCAGAAATGAGTGTAATTCACCTTCATGGTATTTATGATGCTGCCACAAATACGGACGATATAGTTGCTGATCAAAAACAGTACGAAGATGTCTTGGCGAATCAGGGCGCACAGTTTATCCAGAACCTTATCAGTACGTGCACATTGGTTATACTTGGCTGTGGAACAACCGTGGATGATCCAAATCTGAAGGGGTTTATGTCATTTGCTTCGAAGCAGCTTCACTTAAATATTCCATATTTTTATCTGCATAAAGCAGGAGATGATTTGTCAGATTTAGGACCTAATGTGATACCGGTTTGCTATGGAATGGAATACAGTGATTTATCTAATGCCGTTGAAGACATGGCAAATTATCGGATTCGCACACGGTATAGAGATTCAGGAATTATTAGAGTAAACCCATATGTAAAAACCAGAAAGTCATTTACAGCATCATATCGTCTGCATTATTTAAATGAGTTCTGCAAATTTGTAGGAAGAGAAAAAGAACTGGTTGAGTTAAATAATTTTTGTTCAGCAGATAAAGAAGTGCTGTGGTGGTCGCTAGTAGGAAAGGGAGGCATTGGGAAGAGTCGGTTAGTATATCAATGGCTCAAGCAGCTTTCCAATAATTGGTTTGGCTTTTTTGCCAAGACGGATGTTGACGTTGAAAGATACAGAGAATTTAAACCATTTTCTGATACGGTCATTGTAATTGATTATGTGTTAGGCAATGAAGATAAGTGTGCTACTATTGTGACTACGTTGTTCGAGCGCTTTGAATACAGTAGATTTAAACTCCGTCTTCTTTTTGTTGACAGAAGATATCAGAATAATGAAAACAACTGGTATGACCGAATTGTTGGAAAAATGGATATGCAAACGAGGCTTTGGTTTCAGGAGTGTTCGTATAACAATAAAACTACCCTTTCGCCTTTAGTCATTTCTGAACTTTCAGAAGAGGAAGAATTAGAATTTATAAATGTGTATCTTGAGGCATATTTAAATAATGTGGCAGATGATGACACAAAAGTAAAATACTCCTCTGTACTGCCGGATACTGCGGATCAAATATATAGCAATTTTAAGACTGCGTTGAAAGAAGAGTGTGATAGACCACTGTTTGTAGCTGTATACACTGAACTGTGGATTTATAAGGATGGATGCATCAGTGTCACCAGCCTTGATGAGATGTTGGCGGCTTTCTTAAAGAGAGAAGAGGACAGGTGGCTGTTGTGCCTCGATAATCATTCAAACTTGCTGATGGATTATGTTAAATTGCTTGCATTAGCTTCAGCATCGGTTTTAGTATGCCTGGATGATGACCAAGGAATTTATCAACAGGCGGCACAAAATCTTCAGCAGTATATCAATGCAAGTCAACGTCCCGGAAAGAAGCAGACGGATTTTTCGGATTTGTTTGTTTATCAGGAATATGCGCATGATTATGAAATGGATGAGGTTTCTACACTGGAGGAGATTCAGGAAGAAATACTAAGACGTGCTAATGATCCAAAATATTTAAGACTTGATGAAAAAGGATGCTCAAAGCTTCTTACTATAATCGCCCCAGAGTACCCTGACATTATAAAAGAATTTCTTGTGGATTATTATATTCCGAAGTATGAGTGGATTGGATTTTCTCAAGCCGCAAGATTGGGAACAGTCACAGAGTTTGATATGTTCTTGCTGCACGCAATAGAAGATTTTCCAGACAAAAAATCATATATGGAAATGGAGTTCGCTCCGTTAGAGGATGAGCGTGACAGATTCGGACAATGGATTTTTGTTATTCTTGCAGCAAAGAACTTGAATAATTTTGAGCAAATTGCAGACAACCTGTGTGTATCTCAAGCGCCAGAGATTATTTGTGCCTATGAAATGGAGGTCTGGAAGGATATAGGCATCGTATTGACCGACAGAGGTGAACTGGATCGATTGTATACACTCGGATTGAGAAGTGCTGATTATATTACAGATAGACTGGACAATGATGTGGTATGTGAATGTATAGAAGAGGTGTGGGATGCATTTTTTATCGGTGTTCATAATGCAGAATTAACACAACAGACTGCCAATTTAATGGATAAGTATAATCAAATTGCTGATAAAATTGCAGAAAATGGTTATATTGCAACTTGGTGTACAGAAAATTATGCTAGGTTAATGCTGCTTTGGCTGCGTAGAAATGATTATCATTCCGCAGCTAATTGTTGGAAACAGATGATGAAGTTTCAGCAGAGGTTTGCTGATGATGAAGATATTCTGAAAGCTATAGCAGGGGCAGCGGATGCCTTGTATGATATTTATAGAGAGAATCAAGTTCCGGGAAGAAGACGCAAATTACTGAAAGATATGGAGCGAATTTTTGACGAAACACATAATGCTGATGTGGCGAATGCACTTGCAATTCTTGAGGCAAATGAACACACTATTTATGATCCTCCTGCCGTATTTGATTCTAACAAATCAGAGATTCTTCTTTCGACGGAAAACAAACTGAAAGAGATTTACGAAGCTTTTCCGAACGAGGGGAAAGTTGTGCTTGGTTATTCGTATCTGGTTTCGTGGAATTATGTTACTTGGCTTGATTTTCCGAGACCGATCGATGAAGAATTAATCCCTTTGTTCAAAAAGTGGATAAGAAAGTTTCCGGAAAATAAACTTGAATTGATGGAGTATTACTCTTTCATATTGTTTGAGAAATGGCTTTATATGGACAGCCTTGATAATATAAGCGAGGCAAACAAAATATATTATGAGATAAAAGCAATTGCCGATGAATTGTTAAAAGATTATGCGGATAATCAGGTGACTCAAATGTTGTCCATGGGGATTGTGAGAAAATTGTAGTTTGAAGATCACAATGCCTGTGGAAATAAAGAAGATATAAAATTTATAAAAAAGTATAGAAATGGCAATGACAGGGGACCATAAAGTTCCGTAAACTTTATTAAAAAAGTGCAAATGGATGGAAGATTTTACAGCTTGTATATATATGACGTAAGTGGTAGATAGTTAATGTATAATTAGAGAAGAATTATCCACTTGATTCACCCTTCAGATGTCTTTTGGTGAAATAAAAATACATTTTGTATGTATTTTTTTGTTTCGCTGTGATATATTATATATAGAGAAGGAGGAATATTAAAATGGCGGACATATATTTAATTAAGTATTCTGTTAAAGGTATAAAAGCAATCGATCAATTGGTTTCTTTATCTTTCTATAAGAAGATAATTCCTAAGAATGCAGATACACAGGCATATAATATAAAAGGAATTTATGGAATGAATGGATCAGGTAAATCAGGAATTATAACATCTGTTGAAATATTGAAAAATTTACTTATTGATTCAGATTATTTAAATAACCCCATTGTTCAGAAAAATTTAGATGCAATTATTAATAAAAAAACATCAGAGTTATTTATAGAAGCCGACTATATAACTAAGATAGGGGAAGAAGTAACCGGGTTTTATCGGTATAATGTAACCTTATTAAAAGGAGTAACAGGAAGATATGTAATTTCTCATGAAGCTTTATTTACTAAGAAGGCCACTTCAAGAAGTGATGCTATGCATACAATATTTGAAGTAGATAACGGAGAAATAATAATGCTTATAGAAGAAGATGGTCGAAAAAAATTTCATGTAGATTTTATTAATAAGACTAAAAATCTTTTATTAACATCATCTGCTTGTTCTTTGTTTTATGAAAAATTTTTGCCTTCTGCAATAGTTGGATATAATAACGAGTATTCTTTTGTTTGTGTAACTCTGATTGACCTTCTTGTTTTTGGAATGAAGTTACATGTATATTTGGATCAATCCGATAATCATAGGGAGTATGTTGCTAAAAATGCATTACAATGTTCTGAAGGAGCAGGAAGAAATAAAAATGAAATTAATTATATAATAAGTAATCTTTTGAGAGTGGATAACGATTGGCTGGACGTGATTTCAATCACACATAATTGTATACCAAAGGAATGTTATAAAGCTTTTGAAAAAATGGTTAATAAGTTATATGAATTTCTAAAAATTTTTAAATCAGATTTACAGGGAATAGAAATTGATAAAAAAGAGAATCGTGACAAATGGGTTTGTGATTTAGTGATGGTTTATGATTCGTATAAGATTCATGCCGAATATGAGAGTACTGGTATTAAAAAGCTTATTCAGCTATTTGCTTATTTAAATGAAATGGTTGAAGGTGGAATCGTATTCATTGATGAATTCGATTCGAATATTCATGATGTATATTTATGTGCATTGTTGGAATATTTAATGGAATATGGAAAGGGTCAGCTTTGTTTTACTACACATAATGTCGGTCCTATGGATGTTTTAAAACATCATAAAAAATCAATTGACTTTTTATCTGAAGATCATGAGATTTATTCATGGACAACAAGTGGAAATTATTCGCCATCTAAATTATATCGCAATGGGATGATCGAAGGTTCCCCATTTAATATAGATTCGATTGATTTTATTGGCATATTTGGTTCGGGAGAGGAGGACGAATAGTGGGAGTTCAGTTAATATTCGTTGTTGAAGCAAATAAGTCATGTAAGTCAGATTGGATATATATTAAGAGTACGATAGATTATTTTTATGAATATAATCGGACAGGATTGAAGCTTAGCCCGGTGTATATGGATGGAAAGGGAAATTATAAGCAAAAAGAGAAGGAAGTAAAAAGCTTGATTTCTCAGTATAGTAAGGCATCCAAGGGTAATAAATCTAAGGTTATATACTGTTTTGATTGTGATGAATACGACAATAAAATCGAAGATTTAACTTTTTTAAAAACAGTTAAGAAGTACTGCGATGATAGAGGATATGATTTTATATGGTTTTGTAAAGATGTGGAACAGGTATATATAGGAAAGAGGGTAGATAATAGTAAAAAAAAGAATGAGTCAACGAAATTTAAGAAAAATAATTTGATTACGAAAGTGGATGTACATAGGCTTTCTGGAAGAGATTACAGGATAAAGACAAGTAATATTATGACAGTTTTAGATAGTTATCAGGAATTAAAAAGAAAATAATTTTTGTTATTATTTAAGTCTATAGGGCTAATGTACATAAATTTATTATTTGTAGGAATTTTGAAAAAGAATTGTTGGGATATATGAAAAGAAAAAATTAATACTCTGATTCTTGATTATACACAGAGCTAACCATAGAGGAATAGAGAAAATAGAAACCGCAGGAATTTTCACCTGCGGTTTTTCCTACTGATTTATTGATCTGTCACTTGCAGCACGCAGGCACAATAGCCGGGTTCGGGCTGATAGCAGTGGATGATAAGATTCTTGTCTATTTCGGGACTGTAATCATGGAGTGTGTGCTTTGTACCGTTTAACGCTACATCTGCATACGATACAAGCCACTTTTTATCACCATTAGGAAACACCCTGTAAAAAGAGCGGTTAAGCATTTCTTCTACGGGAACACCTTCCACAGTTGCCATTTCCGCATTGCAGTAGCGAAAAATGAAATCCACACCGCAACCGTCCTCATTAAAGACAAGTTCTATCACACAGAATGCCAGAGGCATATTGTCCAACAGGCTACATTTTTCCAGCATACTCAGGGGGCGATGTTTCGTGTTTGTCAGCTCTATTTCAGCACGCAAACGGCGATGACTGCTCATATCGCGCTTACGCCCTTGAAAAGTGCGGCCGTCCGACATGGTATAAACGCCATCGTTGCTGATATTTACAATGTGCTTACTCAGCAGGGACGGTTGCATGGTAGTGTAACTCCTTTGGAATT
>OLPL01001999.1_pt1 | contig 11176 bp, 9 predicted proteins | sample 1673211 | NCBI WGS metagenome assembly OLPL01 (sample SAMEA3136766, study PRJEB25190) | human gut metagenome | reverse complement strand
CGCCTTCGCCGCGAGCGCGGCGCAGCTCCCCGTTGTGTAGCCGCAGCGCAATAATTTTTGTCCGCTGCGAATGTAGTGCTCAAACTTTGGCGGCTCCTTTTTACCGAACAGACACGTGTATTCTTCGTCGGACATTTTATATAGCTTTTGTATGTTCTCATTTTGAAACGCGTCTTTTACGGTCATGATGTCCGAGACACTGTTCGGCGAAACGCAGACAACGGTATCGGAGAGCTTCTGCGCGAGGTCAAGCTCGTGCAGGCTCAGAATAATTGCAGTATTCTTCTCTTTTGCAAGCCGACGCAGAATCGTCATGAGCTCCGCTCTACCTTTAACGTCGAGAAACGACGTCGGTTCGTCCAAAAACAGAATTTCCGGTTCCTGACAGACTGCCCGTGCTAAAAGGACACGCTGGCGCTGACCGTCGCTAATCTTATCAAAATCGCGGTCAGCAATATCGGCTGCATTTACGAGATGCAGCGCGTCGAAAACCTGCTTTTTATCTTCTTCGGAGAGGATTCCGAGACGACCGGTATACGGGTAACGCCCTGCTGCGGCGACATCAAAGCAGGTCGTGAGCTCTGTGCGGTTCGTGTGCGGCACCATCAGCGCCATTTTACGCGCGCGAGCATTCGGTGAGTATACCGAAAGGGACTGCCCATCGAGCAAAACGGTCCCTCCCTGCGGCGCAAGCTGCGCGGCAAGCGTTTTCATCAGGGTCGATTTACCCGCGCCGTTCGGGCCGATAAGCGTCAAAATTTGTCCGCGCTCGGCGGCGAATTTTATATGCTCCAAAAGCGGAGAATTGTAGCCGACCGCAAGGTCGTTCGCTTCACAATAGCTCATGCTGCCGCCTCCCTTCTCTGCTTGCGCACAAGCAGCAAAATAACCACCGGTGCGCCGAAAATCGCCGTGACGGAGCTGACGGAAAGCTCCGTCGGCGCAAATATACTGCGCGCGATGAGATCACATAAAAGGCAAAATGCTGCACCGCCTAAAACGCACCCCGGCAGCACGTGCAAAGGCTTTGCACTGCGGAGTGTGCGCTTTACGAGATGCGGCACCGCGATGCCGACAAAGGAGATCGGCCCCGCAAATGCCGTGACGCATGCCGCGAGCAGGCTGGATAACAACACAAGTGCGACTGAGAACGGACGCACGGAAACGCCGACACTCTGCGCATAGGCTTCACCCATTTGGTACGCCGCCATCGGTTTGGAAAGCATAAACGAAAGCGCAAGGCATGGCAGCACAATTAAAGCCGCCGTGAGGACATTCTCCCACGTCATGCCGGAAAAGCTGCCCATCGACCAGTTGTGTAGATTCACGATGTTGGAATCCTGCGCAAATGCAACGACAACGTCCGTGACAGCCGAACAGATATAGCTAATCATCACGCCACAGATAACAAGCACGCCTGCGCGCTTTACGCGCTGTGAAACGGCCAAGACGAAGCCCATAGCGACCATGGCACCGACAAATGACGCTAAAATCAGCGTGAGTGAGCTTGTGAACAAGCCGTGATTTAAAAGCACGACCATCGTGAGTGCAACGGCGAGCTTTGCGCCGCCGGAAACACCCATAACGAACGGCCCGGCGATGGGGTTTGCAAAAAAAGTCTGCAATAAGTAACCCGCAACGGACAGCGCCGCACCGAGCAAAACGACCATGGCGGCGCGCGGCAGGCGTAAACCAAATATGATCTTTTGCGCGAGTGCGTTATTCCCCGCGCTGAAAAGCGTGCTTAAAATGTCCTTCGGCGAAAGGGCCGTGCTGCCGCAGAAAATGTTCAGCATAAACAGCGCGAGCAATGCAGCCGTGAGCGCAAGATATGAAATTGTCAGACGCTTTGTGCCGTTTTGTTTCATGGTTTCCTCAGCTTACATGTGTCAGAAATTTCAGTTCATCTTCGTTGACCGCATTCGGGCTTTCCGCCGTGAACACGCGGTTCATGTCCAAAATCAAATCGGGCAGCTCCATGCTTTCCTGAAACAGGCTTTGCGTGGTGCACCAGACGTTGCCGTTCTGCACGGCTTTGAAATCTGCCAGCATGGGACATTTTGATAAGAGCTGCTCGGTTGTTTCAATCTTACCCTCGATGGTGCTGTTGTAGATTAAAACATCTGCATCTTTCGCGCCGGCGTAGAACTCCTCGAGCGAAAGATTGATTGTTGCGAGGTTGTTGCCGTTATCGGAAAGATCGGAAAAAACGTATTCGCCGCCCACCATGCCAATCATCTTCGCAACGTAATCGTTCGATTTACGCACCGTGACGAGGTTATTCGACGTCACAGAGAAAAACGCTGCCGTTTTGCCTGTGGTATCCTGCCCCAAAAGCGGCCGGATGCGCTGAACCTGCTCGTTGAAGAACGTTTCGGCTTCTGTCTCTTTATCAAATAAAATGCCATAGAGCTTCACCCACTCCATGCGTGCCAGGGGGTCGGATTCATAGCTGGAGCGCTCAACAAGCACGGGAATGCCAAACTTTTCAAGCTGCTCTTTCACTTCCGGCGTGTGGTAGATCATTGTGTTTTCAATCGCGAGGCCGCAGTTTGCAGACACGATGCGCTCGTAATCTGGCGCGCTGTACTTACCCGCGTAGGAAATTTCACCGTTTTCCATGGCTTCTTTCGCTTCCGGCAGATACCAGTTTTCGGCACTCGTGCCGGAAAGCGTGACGGCGCTTAGTGCATCGAGCTTCAGGATCGGGTCCATCGCAGACGTGGAGACGAGATAGACATTTTCAAGCGGTTTCTGCAAAACGGTAATGTCTTCCGAAAGACCGTTCGGCACGGTACTGTTTTCCGGCACGACGAGGTAGCGGGCATTCTGAATGGTGATGAGCCTTGTACCGCCGGTGCACTCGTCCACGGTGAACTCTTTCGCGTATTCGAGCGGATAGGCGCTTTCGACTTGAAAATCTGCTTGCGTTTCATCGGCCTGCGCTGGGCTTGATGTACTCTCAGGCTGTGCCGGGTTTGCTGCGCAGCCCGTGAAAGCCAGAAGCAAAAGCGCCGCTAAAAGCGCTGTAAGCCGTCTCATGCGGTAAGAGACGCGCTGTCAAACGTCAGGGTGTATTCGATCTCGTGCGGAGTGCTCATGGCGGTGGTATCTGCCGTAACGGCAAGCGCGGTATCAAGTGCGGCGACGGGAATTTCAAACACGGAGTTGCCTTCGGTATTGACGGGCAGATACTTTTCGCCGTCCACGATCATGTAATCGTAGTTTGGGCTGCTCCATGTGATCTCCGCGGTCATTTTGCCGTCCGCAACGGTGAGCTCCGTGGGGCTCTCGATTGTTGCACGGCCGGAACCGCCCTCAAGCGTGACGTTGCACGTATACGTGCCGTCCTCCGGTGCTTCGGTCTCTGCGTCGCTTGCGGTGTCCTCAACGAGCGGCTGCGGGTTACGCACGCTGACCTTGTGGTCGTACCACGTGCCCTTCGTGCCGATGAGCGCAAGGTCAAAATCTTTATCGACACTTTTCAGCGGGATGTCAAAGCCGTAGACTTCTTCCGATGTGCCGTCTTTATAGGTGACGGTATCGGTGGTCGGCTGAAGCCATTCGCTTTCGTTCTGCTTTGCGTCCTCTGCCGTACCGAGGTACAGATTTAAGATCTTCTTAGAACGCAGGCTGACGTGGAACGTCATCTCGCCGTTTTCAACTGTCAGCGTACCCATGCCCTCGCAAGTTTCGTTCGCCTGAAACATAGAGCTGTCCGTTTTGAACTCTGCCGTGTACACGCCGTCTTCCGGTACAACGTCCGGCTCTTCGGTGGGGGTGGGCTCTGCGCTTGAAACGGAAGTTTCGGAAGACGCACTGCTTTCATTCGTATTGCCTGCGCACGCGCTGCACCCGAAGATCAGGAACGCTGAGAGCAAAAGGGCTGTAATCTGCTTCTTTTTCATTTTATTATACCTCTTCTTTATTTTAAAAACAATCTATAAACATAAGCGCCCGAAGAGCGATTCTCTCCGGGCGCTGTGTTTACGGATTAGCCATTCAGGGAATCGATCGCTGCCTGCGCATGGTCGATGTAGATCTGCTGAACATCCCCAATCTCACCGAGACCCGCAATCTGCGTATCAACGCTGTCGAAGCAGTCCGCAGCCTTGAACTGGCTCAACCAGGAATCTTCATCGTCGCCAGCCATATCGTTGTTGGCATGGTCACCTGCAACGACCATCAGCGGACGGAGCACAACCTTCGTAAAGCCTGCTTCCTTTACCTTTTCGATAACGGCTTCGCAGGAGGTGTCTTCCGGCTCACCCTCAACGGTGCCGATGAATACGTTCGTGTAGCCGAGTGTTTCCATGGTGGTCTGCATCTGGCTGTAACTGACCTTTGCAACATGCGCCGTACCGTGGCCCATAAAGACGAACGCGGTACCGTCTTCTGCAGCGGCAGCGACGTCATCATAACCGGCGGTTTTCACCGCTTCAGCTGTGATGGCCTTTGCAACAGCTTCCTTATCCGCGTTGATAACCGTCGCGTCATCGCCCACTTCGCCGAGCAGCGGCTCTGCAACAGCGATGCTCTCAAATTTATCCTTATACCGGTCAAGCAACTCGTTCATCTCGTCATACTCTGCGCCGTGCATGAGATGCGTCGGCTGCACAACGAGGTTCTTGACACCGTTTGCAACAGCGCGATCAAGCGCCTGCTGCATGTTATCGATTTTCTCATCATCACGCGCCTGCACGTGGTTGATGATGATCTGAGCGGTGAACGCGCGGCGGACAGACCAATCCGGGTAGGCTTCCTGCAGAGCGTCCTCAATGCCCTTGATATCTTTTACGCGACTGTCGTTGAAGGACGTACCGAAGCTGACAACGAGCAGCTCGTTTTCGCCAATTTCGTCTTCGTTGCGCGGGTCGTCTTTCGCGGCGTCGCCCGTATCGCGGCCGAAATAATCCGGGTCGGCGTTATCGCCTTCCACAAGCTCCTTCTGCGCATCGGTCAGCGCGTCCCAAGCTTCTTTTGCTGCTTTGCATTCTTCATCGGTATTATCATTGCGCTCCTGCACATAGATTGCGTCGATGAGATCCGCAACATTCTTCGCTGCCATTTCGTCTGTTTCCTCCTCGGTTGCGCTCGCCGCGCTGCTTTCGACTGTGGAAGAAGTGCTGCTCTCCTCAGAAGATGCGCTCGAAGACGCGTTATTGCCGCAGCCTGCGGCAGCGGTCGTGAGCATTGTAACCGCCATTACCAGTGCGGCGGTCTTTTTCCATGTAAGCTTACTCATGGGTTGTGCTTCCTTTCCGTGGGCAATATCGGCCCTTATCGTATTTTCGCTGAAAGAAAGGTACAGGAAACCAAGGCATATCTGAATCCTCTTCAAATACACCGTATGCCCATGAGAAAAGCCGAGGTCCTTTGTGCTGCTGAAACGTACAAAATGTATAGAACGGCAACACAAAAAGACCCCGGCGTATAGTCAGAGCATTTTCGGTACAACCAATTCCTCGTGATTTGGAGTGTGACACTCCCGTACCAACACACAGGCAGGTTTCCCGGCTGAAAGATCGTCATCTGCCGCCGCCTTCCCAAGCTATGCTCAGTGACCGGCAAAACGCCATGGCGGCAAACTCCCTTATCACGGTGACGAGATCGTGCGGGATTTGCACCCGCTTCCCTTTTACCCTTTTCTATGCGCTTTTAAAAGCACACGAAAGGCACCTGTTGTTTTCATTCAGTTTTCGCAGTACAGTATAGCACAGGAAATGCAAAAAAGCAAGAAAATCCGATGCTTTTTGCCTTGCACGCAAATTTGCCCGAAACTTCAGTAAAACATCTTGCTATTTTATGCGAAACGTGTATAATATACCTAAAAATGGATGCGTGAATTGCCGAGTGGCGGCAATTTACTTTCATCAAGGAGGAATTCAATTTGGTCAAAGTTGCAATGATCGGCGTCGGCGCCATCAGCGGCATTTACCTTAAAAACATCACGAACGTATTTAAAGAGGTGGAGCTCGTCGGCGTATGCGACCTCATCCCGGAGCGCGCGGAAAAAGGCGTGCAGACGGTGAAGGAATACATCGAAGCCGGCGCAAAAGCCCCCGTGCCGAAAATTTATAAGGATATGTATGAAGCGTTCAACGATCCCGAAGTGGAGGTTGTTCTGAACCTTACCCGTCCGTATGAGCACTATGGCGTGACGAAAGCCGCGCTGGAGCACGGCAAGCATGTGTTCTCCGAAAAGCCGCTTGCGGCAGACATGGAGGAAGGCGACGAGCTTGTCGCCCTCGCTGAAGAAAAGGGCCTTTTGATGGGTGGCGCGCCGGATACGTTCATGGGCGCGGGCATTCAGACCGTGCGCAAGCTTGTCGATGACGGGTACATCGGCGACATTGTTGCGGCGAACTGCGCGATGATTTGCCATGGCCACGAGACATGGCACCCGGACCCGGAGTTCTATTATAAGCGCGCAGGCGGCCCGATGATGGACATGGGTCCGTATTACGTGACGGCGCTCGTGCAGCTCATCGGCGAGGCAGTCGGTGTAACGGCTGTGACGAAAAAGTCGTTTAAAGAGCGTCTGATCACCTCCGAGCCGCACTACGGCCAAAAGATCGACGTGGAGGCCGATACGTACCTCACCGGCAACATCACGTTCGCGAACGGCGCCATTGCGCAGGTGTTCACGACGTTTGACGTGTACTATCCCTCGCAGAACTACGCACGCTTTGAAATTTACGGCACGAAGGGCACGATGATCGTGCCGGATCCGAACACGTTCGGCGGCCCGGTACTTTTGATGCGCCCCGAAGACGTGGAAGCAATGCACTCCGATCCCGGTCTGCGCACAGGCAATCTGCCCGCTTACGCCGGCTACAAGGAGATTCCTCTGCTGTTCGACTACAACGTGAACTCCCGTGCGCTTGGCCTCAGCGACATGTGCAAGGCGCTGCGCACCGGCCGCGATTTCCGCGCGAACTGCCAGCAGCAGTATCATGTGCTGGAGATTTTGACGAGCTTTGAAAAATCCAGTCGCGAGGGCAAATTCATCCCGCTGACGACGCATTACACGCGCACCGCGCCAATGAAAAACAACCCGATGCACGGCATTTTGGACGACTAAAATCGCATAAAAGCACAGCCCGCAGCTTAGGTTTTCCTGCTGCGGGCTGTTTGCTGTTTATTTATAGTGTTTTCAGCTCGTCTGAAAATTGCCGAAAGGCGGTAGGCAGTGCGAAATCGCGCTCAAGTTCCGCAAGGCTTGCCCATGTAAACGCTTCGGACATCGCGTTGCAGCGAATCACATAGCCGGTCATCTCCCAGCGAATATGTGTGAAAATATGCGTCTTGTGCGTTTCGAGCATCAGCTCCTTCGGGGCGGTGTGAAAGCTCTGCGCTGTTTGCACGGCGGTTTGGGCATCGAGCTTTTGAGGTACGTTCGGAAACTGCCATAACCCGGCGAGCAAACCCGTTTCGCTTCGCTTTTCCACGGCGAATCTGCCATTGCATTCGAGCAAAAGCACGGTGCGCTCTTCTGTTTTCTTTGCGGCTTTCGGACGTTTTACGGGGTATTTTGTGACGTTTCCGGCTTTATATGCACGGCAAAAGCTTTGCGTGGGGCAGACTTCGCACTTGGGGCTTTTCGGCGTACAGACACACGCGCCGAGCTCCATGAGCGCCTGCGTGAACGCGCCGCAGTGCCCTTTCGGGTAGACCTTGCAAAGCGCCTCCCCTATCTCTTTTTTTACCTGCGGCAGGTCGATCGGGCGGTCGTCCGCCGTCATGCGCATGATTATGCGCAGCACGTTGCCATCCACAGCCGCCGCGGGCTGCTCAAAGCAAATGGACGCCACTGCGCCTGCCGTATATGCGCCGATGCCCGGCAGATTTTCGAGCGCTTCGGCGGTATCGGGAAAAGCGCCGTTTTGCGTTTCGGTGAGGAGCTTTGCCGTTTTCTGCAAATTTCGTGCGCGGGAATAATAGCCGAGTCCTTCCCAGAGCTTTAACACGCGGGCTTCGTCGGCTTCTGCAAGTGCCTGTACCGTTGGGAACGCTTCCATAAAGCGCTCGTAATACCCGATGACGGCTTCCACACGCGTTTGCTGGAGCATGATCTCCGAAACCCACACGCGGTACGGCTCCTTCGTGTGCCGCCAAGGCAGGTCGCGCGCGTTTTTCTCGTACCACGGCAGCAAAACTCCCGGCAGCGCAGCGTAAATTTCGTTTTGTTCCATACTATCCCCTTTTTCCACTCTTTTGATCTTGGGTTTACAGTATAGCACACCCGTTCTAAAAAAAGAAGCGGTATTGCATGGAAACGGCAGATGCGGTATAATCGGTATTGTCTTGACTTTCCCGTTTAAGTTTTGTATACTTTACAAAGCATACTGAATTTATAGGCGATATAAAGACAAACGCTAAGGAGCGAAGAAATATGTTGAACCAATTTTCCAGAACGGAGCTGATCTATGGCCGTGACGCCATGGAGATGCTGAAGGATGCGCGCGTAGCCGTTTTCGGCATCGGCGGCGTGGGCGGCTACACGGTAGAGGCGCTTGCGCGCAGCGGTGTGGGCTCGCTCGACCTCATCGACGACGACAAGGTCTGCCTGACAAACATCAACCGCCAAATCTACGCGACGCGCAAGACGGTCGGCCAGTACAAGGTGGATGTTGCGGCCGAGCACATTAAAGACATCAACCCGGACGCCGTGGTGCGCACATACAAGACATTCTACACGCCCGAAACAGCCGACCAGTTTGATTTTAAACACTACGATTATATTGTGGACGCCATTGACACGGTGACAGGCAAGATTGCGCTTGTGATGAATGCAAAAGCGGCGAAAACGCCGATCATCTGCTCCATGGGTGCTGGCAACAAGGTAGACCCGACCGCGTTTGAAGTGACAGACCTATACAAGACCTCCGTTTGTCCGCTGGCGAAGGTTATGCGCAACGAACTGAAAAAGCGCGGCGTGCGCAAGCTGAAAGTGGTTTACTCCAAAGAGCTGCCCATCACGCCCGTGGACGACATGGCTATAAGCTGCCGCACGCACTGCATCTGCCCGCCGGGCACCGAGAGAAAGTGCACGCAGCGCCGCCAGGTGCCGGGCAGCAACGCTTTTGTGCCGTCCGTCGTGGGACTCATCATCGCGGGCGAAGTCATCAAAGATCTGACCGGCTTCAAAGGCCGCGGCATCGGCGCATAATCTACTTGGATTACGCCGCAAATGCGCCTGCTCCGTGGAAAACACCCCCTTCCGCGCGGTGTATGCCGTGAGCCGCGACCGTAAAAATGCGCTGAACTCTTGGCGCATCCGTTTAAGCCATCCGATGACCGAGGATGAACTCGATGAATTTGAGAGGATCTTCGACAAGCTATATTTGGAGTTTACATAAAATGGAAAGAGAACTTGAACCCTACCAGCGCGTTGAGCGCAGTATACAAAAGAAATTCCGCAAGTCAATCTGGGTCCCGTTCATCGCTGCGGTAAAGCGTTACGAGCTCATTCAGGAAAACGACAAGATTGCGGTGTGCATCTCCGGCGGCAAGGATTCCATGCTGATGGCAAAGCTTTTGCAGGAGTTGCAAAAATACAGCGAAGTTCCGTTTGAGCTTATGTACCTTGTGATGGACCCGGGCTACAATGAGCTGAACCGCAAGAAAATCGAAAGCAATGCGGCATTACTGCACATTCCGATCACGATTTTTGAGACCGATATTTTTTCTGTGGCAAACAACACCGAAAAAAACCCGTGCTATTTGTGTGCAAAAATGCGTCGCGGACATTTATACAGTAAAGCGAAGTCGCTCGGCTGCAACAAGATCGCACTTGGACATCATTTCAGTGACGTTGTGGAAACTACCGTGATGAGCATGTTTTATGGTGCGCAATTACAGGCGATGCCACCAAAGCTGCACAGCCAGAATTTTGAAGGTATGGAGCTCATTCGCCCCATGTATTGCATCCACGAAGACGACATTTTATCATGGAAAAGATACAACGATTTGGAGTTTATCCAGTGTGCATGCCGCTTTACGGAAAACTGCGCAATGTGCGACAATGACGTAAGCGTCTCTAAGCGGCAGGAAACAAAGCTTTTATTGCGCCGCTTAAAACGCGATAATCCGAATATAGAAAAGAGTATTTTCAACAGCATCCATTCCGTTTGTCTCGACACGATGGTCGGATATAAATCACGCGGTGTGACGCACACGTTCACCGAGATCTACAACACCCGCACGGAAGAACTGAAAAAAGAATCAACAGAAGATGAATAACACAAAGGGCGAACAGCGGAAATCTCCGGCTGCTCGCCTTTTGTTACAGCAAAAAAGTTAGATATTACTAACCCTCAAGAAGTTTTATTTACTTTATGTAGTTGACAGTGCGTTTTAGTTGTGCTATCCTCTATTTTAGTTGAACATACAACTAAATGCTTTTATCTGAAACGGAGGCACAGCTCTATGGACAACACAGAGCGCAAGATAACCAAGATCGCCCGTGAAGCAAATCGGTTTACGGTGCAGACGATGAAAGAAGACGGCATAGGCACAGCGGAAATGGATGTGATCCACTTTGTACGGCATAACCCCGGTACAACACAAAAAGAAATGTGGGAAGCGCTGAAGATTGACAAGGGCGCAACGGCGCGTCGCGTGGCGCGGCTGGAGGAAAAGGGCTACCTCACCCGCGAGCCGAATCCTCTGGACGGCAGAAGTCAGCTGCTCTACCCCACTGAAAAAGCCGAAGCGCTCCGTAACTCCAAGGCGGAAATTGAGGGTTCGTTTTACGAGTGGCTGCTCGACGGCCTGCCTGACGACGAAAAAGAGGTGTTCTGCAAAACACTGAACACCCTCTATTTAAAATCCAAGGAAGAACGCCGCGCAGGTTTTCTGCATGTCGCGCAGCGCGTAAAAGAGAAAGAGGCACAAAATGAAGACAAATAAGAAGTCTGCGGAGTTTCAACCGAATCGTGTCCTCTCTTACTTTAAGGCAGAGTGGAGAGCACTGCTGATTGTCACAGTCTCCGGCCTGATCTACAATATCGGTCTTTTGACCGGACCGTGGTTTGAGGGCACGATGACCGGGTACCTTGTAGAGATTTTAAACGGCACCGGACAGTTTTCCGGCATGCTGATGCTCGTCATCAGCTTTGCGGTCGTCACGGCGGTCGTGCAGATCTCACGCTACGTGAAGCGCTTTTACGTA
>OLPL01001990.1_pt1 | contig 11225 bp, 9 predicted proteins | sample 1673211 | NCBI WGS metagenome assembly OLPL01 (sample SAMEA3136766, study PRJEB25190) | human gut metagenome | reverse complement strand
GCGTACGCGAGACGACTCCGTTGGCCCAGTCATTCACCAATTTTGTGACCATCAATTTGGTTGCCAACGCGCAACTGGCGGCCGGCGGCACTGCGGCCATGAGTTTCCTGCCGGACGACGTGATCGAAACCGCGAAAATCGCGGGCGCGAACTACATCAACGTGGGCACGCTGCTGCCGTTCTATAAGGACGCACTGCCCGAAATCGCCCAGCGACTCAACTACTTGGACAAGCCGTGGGTGCTCGACCCGGTGGCCGCCGGCATCGGCCGCACCCGTACCGCCATTCTTCAGGCCTTCAAGGCCGCTCCCCCGACCATGATTCGCGCGAATGCATCCGAGGTAATCGCGCTGGCGAACATGTGGGGGCTCAATACCGAAACCGTGGGGGACGCTTCCGAGCACCGCCCCGCCGGAGTGGAATCCGTCGACGACGTGGAGTCCGCAACCGGCGCGGCGGTGGCGCTGGCACAGTATCTGACCGAACAGCACGCCAAGCATTCCTCCCATGACGCTTCCACCCGCTGCGCCGTGGCCGTGTCCGGCATCGCCGATCTGGTGACCGATGGCGAAACCGTGTACCGACTGCCGGGCGGCAGCGCGATGATGACCAAGATCACCGGTGCCGGCTGCTCGCTGGGCGGCGTGGCTGCCACGTATTTGGCGGTCTCCGATCCGTTGACCGCCGCCCTGTCCGCGTCTCTGCTGTACAACCGCGCGGGAGAGGTGGCCGATACAACTTCGCACGGACCGGGCTCGTTCCAAGTTGCGTTCCTTGACGCGCTGTGGAATGTGACCGCCGAACAGGTGGCGGAATCCGAGATTTTGGTGCAGTAGTTTCAGTTCCCTCTGATGAGGGAGCTCATAACAGTTTTTTCCAATAAGACTTCCACAAGAAACAACAAAAGCAGGAATAATAATGAGTAATGAATACCCATACGCCTCCATGCGCGACAGCTTCGACCTGTCCGCGTACTTCGTGGTGGGGCCGGAGGACTGCAAAGGCCGTCCGCTGACCGACGTGGTGGATCAGGCTCTGCACGGCGGCGCAACCTTCATCCAACTGCGCGCCAAGGAGGCCGATGCCTCTGAGCTGACCGACATGGCTCGCGACATCGCGCAAATCATCGAGGACAATGAGAAGTCCGATTCCGTGGCCTTTGTGATCGACGACCGTGCCGACGTGGTGTGGCAGGCCCGCCGCAAGGGCATCAAGGTGGACGGTGTGCACATCGGCCAGACCGACATGGAGCCGCGCGAAGCCCGCACCCTGCTCGGCGACGAGGCCATCGTGGGCCTGTCGGCTGAGACCGAAAGCCTCGTTCGGCTCATCAACGAGCTGCCCGACGGCTGCATCGACTACATTGGCGCCGGTCCTCTGCACGTCTCCACCACCAAGCCCGAGGCTTCCGTGGGCGGCAACGACGGCTCCGGCAAGACGCTGGACGCCGCCCAGATCAACACCATCTGCGTTGCCAGCGAATTCCCGGTGGTCGTGGGCGGCGGCGTGACCGCAGCCGATATGGCCATGCTCGCCGATACCAAGGCTGCTGGCTGGTTCGTGGTCTCCGCCATCGCGGGTGCCGAGAACCCGGAAGAGGCCGCGCGCACCATGGTCGAAGGCTGGAAGGCCGTCCGCGGCGACAAGAAGCACGGCTACGCTCCGCGCGTCGTAACCCACACCCCCGCTACTGACACTCAGGCTGCTCAGGAAGGGGCCGCGAAGCCCGGTTCCGAGGCCACTGAGAAGAAGTTCACCAACGCCAAGGACGCCAAGGATGCCCAGAAGCTTGCCAAGCAGCAGCGCGTGGACATCGCCGCCCGTGGTTCCAAGCAGCGCGACAAGGCGCACATCCGCAAGACCAAGTCCGTACCGTTCACCTATCAGTATGGTTCCTACGACCTGGAAGTGCCGTACACCGAAATCAAGCTGAGCGACACGCCCGGCGTGGGCCCGAACCCGCCGTTCCACGACTACAACACCGAAGGCCCCAAGTGCGACCCGAAGGAAGGCTTGAAGCCCCTGCGTCTCGACTGGATCCGCGACCGCGGCGACATCGAAGACTACGAGGGCCGCCGCCGCAACCTTGAGGACGATGGCAAGCGCGCCATCAAGCGCGGCCGCGCCACCAAGGAATGGCGTGGACGCGAGCATGAGCCGATGCGTGCCAAGGACCACCCGATCACTCAGATGTGGTACGCCCGCCACGGCATCATCACCCCGGAGATGCAGTACGTGGCCACCCGCGAGAACTGCGATGTGGAGCTCGTGCGCTCCGACCTGGCCGCCGGCCGCGCGGTGATGCCCTGCAACATCAACCACCCCGAGGCCGAGCCGATGATTATCGGATCCGCCTTCCTGACCAAGCTCAACGCCAACATGGGCAACTCGGCCGTCACCTCCTCCATCGATGAGGAAGTGGAGAAGCTGACGTGGGCCACCAAGTGGGGCGCCGATACCGTGATGGACCTGTCCACCGGCAACGACATCCACACCACCCGTGAGTGGATTCTTCGCAACTCCCCCGTGCCGATCGGCACCGTGCCGATGTACCAGGCCCTCGAAAAGGTCGAGGATGATGCCTCCAAGCTGAGCTGGGAACTGTTCCGCGACACCGTAATCGAACAGTGCGAGCAAGGTGTGGATTACATGACCATCCACGCCGGCGTGCTGCTGCGTTACGTGCCGCTGACCGCCAACCGCGTGACCGGCATCGTCTCCCGCGGTGGCTCCATCATGGCCGACTGGTGCCTGCGCCACCACCAGGAGAGCTTCCTGTACACGCACTTCGACGAGCTGTGCGACATCTTCGCCAAGTACGACGTGGCGTTCTCTCTGGGCGATGGCCTGCGCCCCGGCTCCCTAGCCGACGCGAACGACGCCGCGCAGCTTTCCGAGCTCATGACTCTGGGCGAGCTGACCGAGCGCGCCTGGGCCAAGGACGTGCAGGTGATGATCGAGGGCCCGGGCCACGTGCCGTTCGACACCGTACGCATGAACATCGAGCTGGAGAAGGCCGTGTGCCACAACGCCCCGTTCTACACCCTCGGACCGCTGACCACCGATACCGCTCCGGGTTACGATCACATCACCTCCGCTATCGGCGCCACCGAGATCGGTCGTTACGGCACCGCTATGCTGTGCTACGTGACCCCGAAGGAACACCTCGGCCTGCCGAACAAGGATGATGTGAAGCAGGGCGTGATTGCCTACAAGATCGCCTGCCACGCCGCAGACATCGCCAAGCACCACCCGCACGCGATGGATCGCGACAATGCGATTTCCAAGGCTCGCTTCGAGTTCCGTTGGCTCGACCAGTTCAATCTGTCCTACGATCCGGACACCGCCATCGCCTTCCACGACGATACCCTGCCCGCCGAGCCGGCCAAGATGGCGCACTTCTGCTCGATGTGCGGCCCGAAGTTCTGCTCGATGGCCATCTCCCAGAACATCCGCAAGGCATTCGGTGGCGAGGCCGCTCAGCAGCAAATCGTGAAGGAGGCTGCTGCAGGCATCGACTCCGAGGCACTGGCTACGGCCAAGGCCAATGTCGATAACGGCGTGGTGTCCGCCAACGTGCTCAGCCCCGAAGAAATCCTCGCCGGCATGGATGCGATGAGCGAAAAGTACACCGCCCAGGGCGGCAAGCTCTACTCCACCGCCCAGGAGTAAACCTCTCTGGCTCCCCTCTCTGAGGGGAGCCAATTATTATGCCCGGTGGTGTCTTAATTCGGGACGACGCTCGACTCGCTCGAAGGCGGTGCCGAAGTGTGCGCCATCTGGACCGAGGCCGTCGGAAGTCTCCAGGACCACGCCTTCGTTGAGCGCACGGCGCACGATGCCCACACGGGGCTTCAACGGCCACACATCATGCGGCACTTTGCGATAGAAATCCGTACCGACGAGCAACACGTCGCCCACATCGAACACTTCCTGACGCGGAAATGTGAGCTGTGTGGTGTGTCCGTTAGGCATTACGCCAAAATATGCGGTGCGTTCCGGTGATGCGCACCAAGACGCCGTCACGGCGCAGTACATCGTTATCAGCCATGCCTCCTCCCGAACATTTCATGAATCAATCGCAATCAGCAAACCTTCCCCGTCTCACCACAGGAGCGGCAAAACATCAAGGAAAACCGCTCCGAAAAACATCATGGGCCCCACTTAGAATGAACACTATGGCACAAATTGCAACATCTACACTTCCCGCTGTTCTCGCGATCTCCGGCTCCGACTCGTCCGGCGGTGCCGGCATGCAGGCCGATCTGAAGACCATGCTGGCCTGCGGCGTGTTCGGCATGAGCGCCATCACCGCGCTCACCGCACAGAACACCACCGGCGTGCGTTCCATTCAGGACACCAAACCGGACATTCTCGCCGACCAGATCAACATGGTGTTTGAGGATATTCCGCCGGTCGCGGTGAAAATCGGCATGGTGTCTGCCACTGACATCATCGACGTCATCGCTGAACGACTCACCTTCCATCACGCCACGAACATCGTGCTCGACCCGGTTATGGTGGCCACTTCCGGTGCCAATCTCATCAGTGACGATGCCATTGCGGCCTTGACCGGCAAGCTGTTCCCGATGGCCACGGTCGTGACTCCGAACATTCCCGAGGCCGAAGTGCTGACCGATACGCTGATTCGCGATCAGGAGGATATGGAGGCCGCCGCCCACCGCCTCGTGGAGCGTTATGGCTGTGCCGCGCTGGTCAAGGGTGGTCATGGCACCGAGGATGCCAACGATGTGCTTGCCGAGACGGATGGAACCGTGACCTGGTTTGATGGCGCGCGTATCAATAATCCGAACACGCACGGCACCGGATGCACGCTGAGCTCCGCCATCGCCTCGTATCTGGCGCTTGGCGACACATTGCCCAAGGCCATCAAGCATGCGAAGAAGTATCTGACCGGTGCACTGAAGGCCCAGCTGAATCTTGGCCACGGCTCCGGCCCGATGGATCATTTCTGGAAGTATCGCTGAGTCCTACTGGCTCTCCTCTCTGAGGGGAGCCAAGTAATAAAAGGAGAATTATGATTATTGACCGTAATGCCGTTACTCAGGAAGTGCCGATCGACCCGGAAACCGGCAAACCGTACCTCAATACCGTGGCCGCCATTCAGGTGTCGGCCAATGGCGTGGGCTCCGAGGTTTCGCCATACGTGGCTCAGGCCGTCGAGGTGATTCGCGAATCCGGCCTGCCGCAGGAAACCAACGCCCTGTTCACCAACGTGGAAGGCGATCTGGACGACGTGCTCAAGGTGGCCGGTGAGGCCGCCAAGAAGCTCGCCGAGCAGGGCTACCGCACTTCTCTGGTGCTGCACATGGATATCCGCCCCGGCTTCACCGGCCAGCTGACCGAAAAGCCCAAGCTGGTGGATGAGATCCTCGCCGACAAGCAGGCGAAGTAGCAAAGCATCGCTTCCACCAGCAAGGGCATGCTTTGTTATTACACGTTTCATGGGGCGGTAGCTCACCCATGGGGTGGTAAAACCCTCATGGGGCGGTAGTCGAAAACGGCTCTATTCTGCGGAAAGGCAAAATCCGCTAACCGCCCCATGGGCCAAATACCGCCCCATGAGTGTTTTACCGCCCCATGGGAATCACGGTTCTGCCTTCTTTCGACGGGGTAAGAGCGTAAGTGGGGCATATATAGGAGCGTCACAACCTCTGTTATCGTTCACGATGTGACCGCAACGCGGCGTGCCACAAAATCGAACCTATAGTTAAGCCCCATGTAGTGAGCTATCTCACAACGATTGGCTCGCTACGTAGAATTCAAGACTTGGGCCGCAAACGTCGTTCATCCCACACAATGGGAGGGCGAACGGAACACACAGTCCAATCAAGAGTTCGCTCGCCGCAACACCATTGAGCAGTTGCACGCGGGCAGGTTTGCAAGAAGAGGGCTCAAATATGACTGCTGCTGAACAGCAGATTTCCGGCAATCCCGCGGCTATGGAAAACGCACAAGCACGTACCACCGTGACGGATCAAGCCAAGGTTCAGGATATTATCTCGCGCATGGATCGCGCACATGAAACCCCGATGTTCCATCGCATCGTGACGCTGGTCGCCGCTGGCATGCTGATGGACAGCATCGACGTATATATTGGCAGCGCCGTCGCCTCCAGCACGTTGGCTACCCGCTGGTCCACCGTTGCGCAAAATTCCACCTTTATGTCCGCGGGCTTCCTGGGTCTGCTGGTCGGTTCGCTGCTGGCCGGCTTCGTCGGTGACCTGAAGGGCCGCCGCGTGGCTTACCAAATCAACCTGCTGCTGTTTGGCGGCTTCACCTTCCTCGGCGCATTCGCCCCGAACATGGCTGTGCTGTCCCTGTGCCGTCTGGGTGCCGGCCTGGGCCTCGGCGCTGAAATCGTCACCGGCTTCGCCATGGTCAACGAGTTCGCACCGATGAACCGCCGTGGCCACTGGTGCGCGATTGTCTCGCTCGTGGCCAACTGCGGTGTGCCAATCGCTATGCTGCTGTGTGCATGGATCATCCCCCGCTGGTCCTGGCGTCCGCTGTTCGTGGCCATCGGCCTGGTGGCCGCCATCATCTGGTGGCTGCGCCGCGACATCCCCGAATCCCCGCGTTGGCTCGCCGTGCGCGGCCGTTACGATGAGGCCGACGCCATCGTCAAGCAGCTTGAGGCCAACGGTTCCGGACCGATCGACGCAGCCGCCAAGGCCGACACCAGCGACACCCGCAACGCCGGAGGCCGTTCGCTCGGCATCTGCCTGCTTGTGGCTGTGGTTGCTGTGGCCGCCACGAACGTGTGCTCCTACGCCTTCACTTCTTGGGTTCCGACGATTCTGGTCAAGCGTGGTATTAACCTGTCCAGCTCGCTGCTCACCTCCACGGTGATGATGCTCGGTGCCCCGGTCGGCTGCCTGATTGGCTCTCTGCTTATCGACCGTATCGGCCGCAAGCGCACGATTGTGCCGGCCTTCCTGTTCACTGGCGTGTTCGGTTTGATGTATGCCTTCCAGACCTCTACCGTGAGCGCAATTATCGTTGGCTTCCTGCTCATGATGTGCCTGTACGTGCTTATGGCTTCCGTGGTGGCTGTGTACGCTCCGGAACTGTTCGCCACCAAGGTTCGCTTCCGTTGCGTCGGCTTCGCGAACGCCGTGGCCAAGCTGCTCAATGTGTTGATGCCGATGGTGGTGGGCTGGATGCTTACCTCGCTTGGTGCCACGTCCATCTTTGTGGCCATCAGCGCGATTGCTATTGCATCGATGCTGATTGTCGGCTTCTTTGGCGCGGAGACTGCGCAGAAGTCGGTTGGGTGATCGGTTTCCTCACAGTGGAATAACTGCTGATAATGTCCATTCGGCGTCTTGCGTGGTGATATGCAGGGCGCCGTTTTGTTGTTCTAGTAATTGTTGGTAACGGTTGAGGCCGGTGCCGGTGGATAGGTCTGCGTCTCCAGCGGACAATCAGCGTCTGTGATGTCACATGCAATGCCAGGAGCGGCATCAACGGTCGAATCATGCGGAGTCACTGCACTGTGTGCCGCTTCTCCCCTGCCTTCAATCACATCAATGACTTGATGCGTGCGATCCAATGCGCCCATAGACATATCCGTAACCAGCACGTCAGGCCGCTTGGTGGGGCTCAGGCATCGGCTGATGGCCACAGCACCCAAATCGCAGGTCTATATCACGGCAAAATCGCTGGACATACGTTCGATTAGCGCGCCGAACACTTTCAGCGCATATGGGTCATTGTCCACAATGCCGATGCGTATGTTGCGGTTGCGCGCTTCTTCCATTACATTCCCCCCTTCAGTGTGCCCGACGCCGAACTACTCCGTCCTGACACGTCATGGTCACTATGACAACTATCATTCCACATTTCCTGCGTGATTTACGATGGAATCATCATCAATCCTTGACAAGGCGGTAAAGGAGGACGGCAATGAACCGTGCACAAGCACTCAGCAAGCTCAACAGGAGCGATATGCGCAATGCCGCCGCCGAGCGCGGGATGCAACGACTGTTCACATGGAACCGCGCGCATTGGATTGGCATGGTTGTACTGATAGCGGTGTTGCTGCTACTGCAGTGGAGCTCATCAATGTATCTCATGCCCGACGAGGTTCTTGACAGGGCTGCCAAAAACCTGTTCGTATGGTTCCCCGGTATGGTTCTGCACTGGCCATTGGTGTTGGGAATCACCAACTTGATACTCGGTTCGACACGATCCGGCAGTCTGTCTTTCCCGTTGGCGAGCGCAATCATCGGACCACTGGCATTCGGCTGGACCAATCTTCGCTTACGGCCGGGGTTCCCATACCGTTCCTGGGCTCAAGGGAAAGCCGCAATATAATGAAAACAGCGATTTCATGCAATGATGCACGAGCCGATCCAAGCAAAGGGGCCAACCATGAGCGAGCAACTGATGGAACAGTACCGGTTGCGCGGACAACGCAAATGCCGTAACGCTTGTATCGCCGCCATCGTGACAGTAGTGCTTGTCCTTGCCGTCGCCGGCGGCGTATGGTGGACGGCCGGCGATGGCAGCGCATTGGTTCGCAATATGTTCAAGCCGAAGGCCACGCCTGCCACGCAGCCGGTAGTCAACAGCACCGCAACCTTCGCCTACCGCACCGCACCGGAATTCCTGGCGATGGAAGCCGGCGACCGAGGCACCGGCAATGTGAACTACTCTCCTGCTTCGATGTGGATGGCGTTGGCCATCGCCGCGCAGGGCGCCAATGGCACGACCCGCTCGCAACTGAACGAACTGCTGGGCTCCGGTTCGCTGACCGATAGCGACTACCAATCGCTGCTAAGTTCGATCAACGGGCAATATTCGGGGGCGAAATCCGAGATGAGCGCCGCGAACTCGCTGTGGATTGATGACGACTACTCTCTTGCCAGCGATTACCAATCCACCGTCAAGAAGATGTTCGAGGCCGAAGTCACCACGTTACCGTTCGACGATCAGGCCGCCGCAAAGATGTCCGATTGGATCGCCAAGCATACGAATGGTTCGCTCAAGCCGAAGATCACGCTGCGTGACCGTGAAGTCCTGTCCATCATCAACACCGTCTATGCGGATGGCCGTTGGAAGGATCCGTTCGAAGAGCAGTCCACCGGCAACGGCACCTTCCACGGCGAAGCCGGAGATGCTCAGGTGCCGATGATGCACCGGACCTTCAGCCAAATGGCTTACGGACATGATGAGTACAACACTTGGCAGCGGGTGGAGATTCCGTTCGACAACGGCGGCAATCTGGCCATCGTGCTGCCGGCCGAAGGGCATTTCGACGAGTTGGCCGGCGATGCCGAGAAGCTCAGTTGGGCGTTCGGTACATGCTCGACGGCTTCCCTTGGCGAGGGCGCAATGGGTTGCGCCGCGGACAGTATGCCCGGATGGGGCGTCTCCGTCAACTCGGTCATGGTGAACGTCACGCTACCGCGATTCACCATCGACAGCATGTTCGACTCGGAAGCCACCATCAAGGCATTCGAAAAACTGGGGGTGACCGATGCGTTCAGTGCAGGCGACGCCGACTTCACCAAGATGATCGACACCGGTTCGCACGGCGAGAACCTGTATATCGGCTCGATTCTGCAAGGCACGCGCATCGAGGTGAACGAAGCCGGCGCCAAGGCCATGTCCTTCACCAAGGTCGGCGCAAACTCCGTTAGCGCGCCGGTGGACAACGTCGAGTTCACGGTGGATCGCCCATTTCTGTATTCGTACGTCACCCCGGACGGCATACCATTATTCATCGGTGCGGTGCGCAACCTCGGCGGAGTCGGTGGAGAAAACTGATACTTTCCTGGCAGTCCGTCAATTAGGGTGTATCGTTTGACGCATGGTTACGATGAAGGAAATCGCGAACAAGGCGGGGGTTTCCGTCTCTACGGTATCGCTGGTGCTCAACGGACGCGACGAGGGGCGCGTAAAGTCCAAAATTGCGGACAGTGTACGCGCCATCGCCACCAAGCTCGGCTACCAGTCGAATCCGCTGGCCAGTTCGCTGCGTACAGGCAGGACGCACATCCTCGGTTTCATCAGTGAGGAGGTGGCCACCACCCCGTACGCCGGCGGTATGATTCTGGGCGCGCAGACCGCTGCAAGCCAGTTCGGCTATATGCTCATCACCGTGAGCACCGACGGCGAGAACAGCGAGAGCGAGGAAATCGCCGCACTCAAGCGATACGGCACCGACGGCTTTCTGTACGCCAAGATGTCGAACCGCATCACCCATGTGCCTTCCTCGCTGGCCAAGACGCCACTGGTGTTGGTGGATGCCACCGACTCGCTTGGCAAAATCCCGAGCGTGGAACCGGACGAGTTCCAAATCGGCTACGACGCCACCACCAGATTGGTTAAGGCCGGATGCGCACGTATCGCCTATGTGGGTTGCTTGGAGCCGCTGATTGCGCAGGACGATCGTTTGGAAGGCTATCAGGCGGCGCTCAGGGACGCCGGCCTCGACTATGACGATCATCTGGTCGTCAATGTGCTCAACAACGGGCCGGCACTGACCGCAGTCAGCGATTTGTTCGATGCCGAGCATCCGGACGGATTCTTCTGCTTCAACGATGCCCGCGCCTGGTATGTGTACGAATGCGCCGCACGCCGAGGACTCACGGTCGGCAAGGACATCTCCGTGGTCGGCGTGGACAACCATCGCGTGTTCGCCGAAACGCTGGAACCGATGCTCACCACTGTGGAACTGCCGCATTTCGAGATGGGCTACTGGGCCGTGGCCAAGCTGGTGTCGATTATCGAAGGACGCTCGATGGACGACGTCTCATGGCCAGCGACCACCGCTCCCCTGCCGCCGATCGACGCGCCGATTCCGGCGAAGATCCACTGCACGCTGATCGAAAAGGCCTCGGTGAAGTAACCGAGTCCCACACGATTTCTCAAGGCCTCCGTTCAGCACGGAGGCCTTTTGCGTGTCGAACGGATACGACACGCCGATTTACGTCAATCGATTGACGTAAATCGATTGACGTCGCATAATAATTACTACGCAACAACTTCTACAAAGGCACGGCCGCCCGAGCAGAAGCGTTACATAACCAATAACCAACCAAGTAGTAATCAAAGGATGATTATGGCAAGTGCAACCAAATCTGCATGGAAGAATCCTTCCTATCTGCAGAGCTCTTTCGGCATCTTCATGTTCTTCTGCTCCTGGGGCATCTGGTGGTCCTTCTTCTCCCGCTGGCTCACTGACCCGACCCACG